>Ga0160429_1000289_pt1 | contig 56152 bp, 53 predicted proteins | sample SolpanmetagenomR_FD_108199 | JGI IMG/M metagenome (GOLD analysis project Ga0160429, IMG submission 108199) | Solar panel surface microbial communities from Lawrence Berkeley National Laboratory, California, USA - R | ecosystem: Engineered > Built environment > Solar panel > Unclassified ... | reverse complement strand
TGCAGTACGAACGTTCACAGAAGCACTAAGAAAAGAACTCATCTCCACGAGGATAAGAATCATGGAGCTCGACCCTGGACAAGTGGAGACGAACTTCAGCGTAGTAAGATTTGGCGGAGATGCGGCAAAGGCGAAGCAGGTGTACGCAGGTGTAGAACCACTCATAGGAGATGATATTGCCGAGATTGTCGTCTTTATGGTGGGACGAAGAGAGAATGTGGTTGTGGCTGACGTTTTGGCTTTTCCAAGTCATCAGGTAAATCCCGATATTATGTTTGAAGTACGAGACCACACTGACACCATGAACTCACAGGCCGGCGCAGGTGTGATGCATCGCCGAACGACTTGATGTTGACGGGTTGCTACATGTCCTCAAATGGATATGGTAAGGAGCTTAATCAAGACGATTGAGCATGTGGTGCTCGGAATATACCATAGATGTAGAAGTCCCTAATATCAGAATTATATTTAGCAGATTCTCCAGAGCTGAAGCCATAGTTTTGGTCGAGATTGATGTGGTTTCGGCCGACAAGAGGTGAAACTACGAATCGGGCTTGCGGTTACAAGATGATTGCTTAGTGCCGTGCTTACTCTATCCTCTGGGTTAAGTCAATGTGTTGTAATTGAGCGTGAGTTGAGACAAAAAGGGGTAACACACCCAAAAGAGCCTATTCAACCAAGATTGTCGTCCCGAATAGCTTTTGACGACAATTCACTGCCATTGCCATTGCCATCACTGTTCGGCTTCCTCTCAACCTCCCTTTCTGCTCCTCCTCACACTCCCTGCACACACAATGGCTCCTCTCAGCAGAGTCGCCGCTCCTGCTGCCCGCGCCTGGGCACGCCACGCACTACCCACCGTGCGCCCGACAACCGCCTCTCTCGCCTCTTTCAGCACCAACCAGTCCTCAAAAGCATCCACATCTGCGGCTGCAGTCCCTACCAGCGGCCAATATCGTCCCAACACACCCGGAACAGAACAGACCAGCAGCACCTTTGATAGCCCTTTCCACCGCAGTGGTGGCACAATGCGGGAAACCACCGACATCCCCAAGTTTGACCACTACAAGAGCTCGAGAGATGAGACGACCAACAGGGTGTTTCAGTACTTTATGGTGGGCACTTTTGGTGCTGTTACGGCTATGGGCGCTAAGGCTACTGTGCAAGGTGAGTCGAACTTGAAAAGCAAGAGATTTGGTGGTGTAGTAGTAGCTGTATATAACAGCACTTTTGCGTCCTAAAGCCTTCAAGATGGAACATTGCTAATAGGCGCAAAACACCAGATTTCCTCGTAAACATGGCTGCATCTGCCGATGTGTTGGCCCAGGCCAAGGTCGAGATTGACCTTTCCTCCATTCCCGAGGGCAAGAACGTAAGATACTTTTTCAACCCTACCAGCAACGCCCCATCACCTCACCTGACACGTCTCCTACATAGGTCATTATCAAATGGCGCGGAAAGCCCGTCTTTGTCCGTCACCGCACCGAATCCGAAATCACCGACGCCCGCAACACCAAGTGGGAATCCCTACGCGACCCTCAACCCGACGAAGACCGTGTACAGAAGCCCGAATGGCTCGTCATGGTCGGTGTATGCACACACTTGGGATGTGTACCAATTGGTGAGGCTGGTGACTTTGGAGGCTGGTTCTGTCCTTGCCACGGTTCGCACTACGACATTTCTGGACGCGCGAGGAAGGGACCTGCACCATTGAATTTGGAGATCCCGGCTTATAGCTTCCCGACTGAGGAGAGTTTGATTATTGGTTAGATGTTGTTTTGATGGTTTCCAATGGGATGGGAAGTAGTGAGGAAAAGGAGGGCGGCTGGAGAAGCAGAGATACTGTTGTGTTTGGGATTGAGAGCATGCAGAGAGACCTTGAGAGCGGAGAGCGGAGAGCGGAGAGCGGAGAGCGACGGTGGTGATAGAGTGTGTACAAAATCTACAGCTGTACTATTTCTATTTGTTCCCTTGATTGTGGATCAAGATTTGACCTCATAACCTTTTCAAGTATACTTGATATTAGTACTGAGACTGCTACGCCTGTAGGGCGTCCAGCATCCAGCATGGCTTATGCACGAGGAGACATCGCACAACCTACTCTTGCCTCTGCTGCATTTTACTGAAGATGTCGTGACAGCATATCTCATCAGCATTACCGGCATCAAGAGTCCTAAACCTTTGTCGCTACCTCCAACCTAGATTATTGTCCCATGCACGATATGCACATCCAATATACAGCTGAGATCAACCCACTATGCTCACTATCCAACATACGCTTTCACAGCATCCACTGCCTTCTGAAACTTAGCCGCCTCAATCAACACCATACTGCCCAGCGGTCTAATCCCTGCTTCCTGAAACGCCCTCTTCGCATCACTCGCGCCCTCCGCCCACGGCTTCACATACTCATAATGTCCAAATCCCAACGCATGCTCCTGCAACACTTCGTCCTCCGGATGGAAGAAAAAGGTCTCCGCCGATGATGCCCCCGCCTTACTCTTCTTACTTTTTTTCTGCGCCGGCTCTTCCGTCTCCACGTCCAGCCGTGACGCGATCTCGGTGTAGACTTTGGAGATGATCAGGTAGTGTGTGAAGTTGTAGGGTTCGTTGTCCTTGACGGCCCATTCGATTTCCTCAAGCAGCATGGCGTACATTGGCGGTACGATTTCCGTAGGCATGTTGATCAGCCGTTCCGTCAGTACCAGGCCGACCTGCGCATCTGATTGTAACAGTGCTGGTAGTGTCGCCAAACTACCGATTTTGGCGCATTTCTGCACCAGATAGCGGGTTAGTTGTTGTATCACTTCCTTTTCTTTGTGGGCGTGCAGGTTCAGAATGCTGAGGAAGGCGTAGGGATCGGTGTCCTTTGTGTCGGCGGAGGCGTCGTCGGATACTTTTACGGTGGAGCCTAGGGTCGGCTGCGAGATGATTAGGTCGGCGAGCGCGGAGAGATCGAAGAGGTCAGAGTCTGCGTCGAGGAGTTGGCGGAGGAGGAGTTTGAGGCCGTGGAAGTCGATGGAGGCGGGGTCGAACCATTCGAAGTCGACGTTGAGCATGTCGACGTCGGAGGAGGAGGAATCGGAGTCATCTTGGGTGGTAGTGGTGGGAGTGGCGGTGCTGGGGTCTTTTCGTTTGGGCATGGTGATGTGGTTGCGGGAGATGTATGGCAGTAATTTGATGTTGTTGATGTTGGATTGTCTGTGAGTACCGCCGGATCCAAGTCCGACAAAAAAGATTTCCAATGGTTGGCACGTGATTGGCTTTGTTCTTCACTTTCACTTTCACCTCCTCCGACTGCTCCATTCATTCTGTTTTATTTGGCAACACGTTCTTTGACTAGTTCCGTGTACGTCCGTGCAATCTCATCTTTGGAGGTCCAAAATAGCGAGCAATACCTCTTGCACGCCCTCGTCCACTCCATAAGCAACACTCAAATCGACATCAACAACAACAACACTTTTCATTCCTCCAGCATGACCACCGAAACCATGAGCTCCTCCACCATCAAAGACACCACCCCACACGAAGCCTTCGACACAATCCTCGTCCTCGACTTCGGCTCCCAATACTCCCACCTCATCACCCGTCGTCTCCGCGAACTCAATGTCTACTCCGAAATGCTGCCTTGCACTCAAAAGCTCGCCGACTTATCATGGAAACCCACCGGTATCGTGCTATCCGGTGGTCCCTACTCCGTCTACGATCCCTCCGCACCGCACGTCGACCCGGCATTCTTCGAGCTCGGCGTGCCCATCCTAGGTATATGCTATGGACTGCAAGAGCTAGCCTGGCACCATGGAAAGAACGTGCTTGCAGGCGAGAAGCGCGAATACGGGCCTGCTAGATTACACTACGAGACGTATTCGGGCGCAAAGGAGCACGTCAACAGTCTCTTTGCAGATATCGAGGATGGGATGGAAGTGTGGATGTCGCATGGTGACAAGCTGGCCGGGCTGCCTACAGATTTCGTCGTTATTGCCAAAACGTCGAATGCGCCGTACGCGGGTATCGCGCACGAATCGAAAGAGTGGTATGGCATTCAGTTTCACCCAGAAGTAACGCATACGCCGAAAGGAACGGAAATCCTCAAGAACTTTGCAGTCAAGATCTGCCGCGCGAAGCAGGATTGGAGTATGGACGAGTTTGTGGACAAGGAGATTGCACGGATCCAAGCATTAGTCGGGCCAGAAGGCCAAGTCATTGGTGCGGTCAGCGGCGGTGTCGATTCAAGCGTCGCAGCTAAGCTGATGCAGCGCGCAATCGGCGATAGATTCCACGCCGTCATGGTCGACAACGGGCTCCTACGCACCGACGAGGCCAAAATCGTAAAGAAAACACTAGGCGAGCATCTCGGCGTCAACCTAACCGTCATCGACGCAAGCGACCGCTTCCTGTCCAAACTCGCCGGCATCACCGACCCCGAACGCAAGCGCAAAATCATCGGCAACGAGTTCGTGCACTGTTTCCAAGAAGAAGCCGACCGCATCATGAAAGCCGCAGAGGGCTCAAGTAAAGCAGGCAAAATCGAATGGCTCCTCCAAGGAACCCTGTACCCGGACGTAATCGAAAGCATTTCCTTCAAAGGCCCCAGCGCAACCATCAAAACCCACCACAACGTCGGCGGCTTGCTCGCAAACATGCACCTCAAACTCATCGAACCCCTCCGCGAACTCTTCAAAGATGAAGTCCGCGTCCTCGGCACCAAGCTCGGGATCCCTGAAGACCTCGTCTGGCGCCATCCCTTCCCCGGTCCGGGCCTGGGCATTCGCATTTTGGGCGAAGTAACAGCCTCACAACTCCATATTCTGCGCCAGGCCGATGGCATCTTCCTTGAAGAAATCCGCGCGGCAGGGTACTACAGACAAATCAGCCAAGCGCTGGCTGGACTGGACCCATCGAAGTTTGTGGGCGTGATGGGCGATAATCGAGTCCATGCACAAGCGATTATTCTGAGGGCGGTGGTGACGACTGATTTTATGACGGCGCGGTTTTTTAGGTTTGATTGGGATTTTCTGGAGAGAGTTAGTGCGAGGATTGTTAATGAGGTTGATGGGGTTTGTAGGGTGTTGTATGATAGTAAGTTTTTCGTGATTGGCGTGTGCAGTGTGAGTGTGTTGGTTGAGAGTGCTAATTCGTTTGATTCTTGTAGCTACGAGTAAACCGCCGGGCACTATTGAGCTGGAGTAGATGTCATGTCTTGGTTACCAGGAACAAGGACCCGAGCAAATTTGCAACTGGAGGCGTTTCGTTCGAGACAGATTTGGAGCATGAGTTAGCCTAAGTTGGTACGGATGAGGCCGAGGTCTGGGGAGGTCGAGCTGGTACAGATGTGGCAAGTTTCTTACATGAGAAAAGAATTCGGCAAGAACGCATTGTGATGATCTCTCTTTCTACAAACCAGCTTGAGACAAACCTGCAGATCGATAGAAGCATAGCACAGCGGAAAAGTGAGCGCAACCGTAGAAGCGCAGAACACAACGAAACGTTAGAGATTGTTCTTTCCCTTATAGGAGCATCTTTCAGCTCAAGTGATACTCCAAGCTCCCCCACTACTGCTTTCATACACTTTTTTTGACCCTGTAACTATTCTTGATTTGCTTTAGATGTGTGCTCCAAGACAAAGACAAAGTACCATTACCATTGCGGTTCAGGCGTTACGAACGACACAGCAATTTCACACACTTGGCGAGGTGCCACCAACAACTATGACAATGATCCCATATAACCAGAACACATCAGATGGAAGCGAAGTGTACACCAAATCGAATATGCAATTATGCTAAATATCTTTTTGCTTGCCGGCCGAAGCCAAAGGCTCTACAACATTAGATGTCGTTGATCATCTTGTATTGTGTAATCCTCCAATCACAGAAGCCTACAATCTAGTGCTTCTTATCAGCCGCACTCTGCGCCTTCGCCTCATCCTTCTTCCTCAACTCCTCCTCCTCCTCATCACGAATCTGCTGATCAATCTTAGCGCCCTTGCTGGGCTCGTTGCCGTGCAGACGGGCAGGGAGAGTGGCGTCGATTTTGTTGGCGGCTTCCTCCTCGGTTTTGGGAGCGTCGTCGTCGGTGCGCTGGGATTCGAGCTCGAGACGGTTGGCTATGCTGCGCTCGTCCTCTAGAAGAAGGGAGATGGTGGTTAGTGGTGTGTTGAGTGGATAGATGGATGAAAAGAAAGATGTGTATGATGCGTTGTTTGTGGATGGATGGAGGAGTAGATGGGAAGAAAAGGCTAGGGGAGGAAAGGGGTGGAATGGTGGTGTATTAACGTACTAGGGTCGTCCTTGTTGTGGATGTTGGCAGTGTTTCCAGCAGCGAACTTCTTGGCGAAGTCGTCCATGTTGTCTGCGTTCTTGGGAGGGTGGGGGCGCTGGTCACCTGCCTCGTAGACAGAGCCTTGGCCGACATTGGAAGTTCCTGACATTTTTGTGGTGTTTGGGTGGTGGTGGTAAAAGAGGGGAAGTGTGTGTTTTGACTGGTGCTAAAGTGGTGATGTGAGTAGGTTGATGCTTGAAGATACAGTCGTATGTTGGTAATGTTTGCGTACCTAGAAAATTGGGAGTGATTGTGTGATCTTAGAAGGTTGGAGCTGCAGTCGTCGTGGTCCACGTTCAATTGTGTTTCGAAATGGTCATGTGTGATGTCTGCACGATGACGTAGGCATTGGTTTGGATTTCTTGGCATATTCTGGTCGACCATGACAGCAACAGCAGCAGTGATAAGTGAGCTGGCAATAGCTACAATAGCTTGACGTCAAATTTAGACAATGTTGGCATTGTAACCTCTGACGGAGGTGAAGTGATTCTTGTTTGTGACATTTATGATACTTTTAGATGCAGCAGACCATGGACTATAAATCAATTTCCCTTTGAAGCGTGTCCCTGCATTGACATAGCCTTCTTCACCTCCGAGATGTTGAGATCTTGTGGCTGGATCCTGCAGTGGGACTGGTGCTATTGGAACGTTGCAGCACTTTGCAGCACGTGGTGGCAGGTTTCGCATTCGTAAGAGAGGTTATCGGGAGGAGTGTCTTCAATACAGACTGTATGGCGCTAGGTTAGTGACTACGTCTACCACCTGATGAGTACGCCGTGGCATACATTTCGTCCTCGTCCAAGGGGTTGTGTTTTCTTCTCCTCATGCTCGTTTTTTCGTTGATAGTCGTGAGTGTCATCCTCGTCGTCTTGCATCCTATGTCTTGATCAATCCATACCAGGGCCAGATTTTTTGAACTTGGCTCTGCAGTCTAGATAAAATCATTCCCACCAAATCCACCAAAAGGATTTGGTGGCCGGCCACCGCCAAACCCACCACCAGCACCTCCTCCAAATCTACCCGCTCCAGGGCCCCTGGGCATTCCTGGACCTAAAGGATCCCACCTCGCTCCAGGAGGTGCTTGCGGATTGAATCCCTCTTCCTCTCCTCCTCTTCCACCAAACATGGGATCATCAAAAGTCGGATACATGCCCCCACCACCACCTCTGAAGCCTGGTCCTCCACCACCTCCGATCCTCAGTGGATCGTTTGGTCCCATACCTGGCGGGTAAAGGTCACGCTCGCCGTACCCAGGTGCAAAACCGTTACCACCTGGTCGTGGCATACCTCGGGGTGGTCGATTGAGATCGTATGGGTCTTCGAAGTCAGGAGGTGGGAAATCGCCAGTGGGTTGTGGAGGACGACGAGGAGCGAATGCTGGATCTGCTAGAGGGTGGTGCGGTTGCGCTGGGCGTGGGAGAACTGGATCGTCACGGAGAGGATCGTAGTCACCTGGTCTGCGTGGAGGAGGAAGAGTAGTTTGAGCTTGCGCTTGTGATTGGTTGTTCCCTGATGTAGCTGTGGATTCGGGTTCTTTCGACTCCTCGTAACCTTCTTTCTGCAGACCAGGTACGAGCTTCTGAAGGATGTTAAGTCGGAGCAGGGAGCCAAGATCTGTAAGACGGCTGGGAGAGATGAAGATGTTTTGGATTGCGTGAGCTGTATCTTCAGGAGATGAGCTAACTGGTGTTGCTGGTAGTGACGACTCTGAGATGTAGTCTTTCGTGGCAATGTCGAAAGAAGTTGTTTTGTCATCTCCCATGCCGATACCGTAGACTACTGTCTTATTTCCGAGTCGGCTGACTTTCAGAAGATATTCCATGGAGGACTGTGAGTGTTTGTAACGGAAAGCATGAGATGAGTGTGCATTCCATTCTGTTGGCAGTGGTTGAGTGTTCCGTGTATCTGATTGCGCTTCTATTTTGTATATTAGTTGAATGTTACCCACGATGTGCTTGACAGAGTACCAACCTATCCTGTGATCTTCACCTAACCCAATCAAGCGGAAACCAACAGCAAGCATGCCAGCATGACAAGCGATAGCTACTGCGTCAGTAGCATTCTTGAGTTGTGGATTAGCATCCTGAGAAAGACTTTCTCCAATATACTTGCTCAGGGAGCTTGCACTCAACACCTTGTTTGTAGACATGATGATGGCGATGCAGAAAGTGAAGGGTCAAGAGTGAATGATGAAGATGACCGAACAATAACTGGAACTTGATGGGGACTGCTTAGAGCACGTGGCAAGATGCGGGGTAGTGCAGGAGAGGAGAAGCTTGTTTCGAACTTAAGCAAGGAGCGACTGTGCTTTATATGCTTGCAATCTCTTTTTCCGGGCGTTTCCAAAAGTTTGTGTGATGGACCTGGCCTACATGTTGAGCGTGGCAGAAGTTTTGCTTTCTGTCTGAGCGCAAGAACAAGAGACATACTTTACAAGCCCATCATAGAAACATGGCATGAGTTAAGGAAACTGTTCGATCCGAGTACCATACTATCATAATCCATGGATCTCATTGTACGCCGCTTCGAGTAAAAATTCCCGGTATACGCAACTAAAGATATCCAACGCTAGTATCACCCGACTTAGGCCATAGGCAAGTCACTTCGGTGCAGCTGACGTGTGCAGCAGCAGGATATCGAAGTGAGCTCCGACAATAACGCTTCTCCGCTTGCTGAACTCCTGCCTTTAGTCTTCAATAGTAGACCTGCCGGGTCGCTCATTCGACTGCAAGATGCTTGTTGAAGTTAGTATGAAAAGTTCACCAACTCTAAGAAGTACTTACGACTGTTGCTTGATCAGTTCAGCCTCTCCACCTTTCTCCAGGTCGATATTGTAGACCAAGAAATCTCCCTCACTTGTGACTACCATGACTTGAGGACCGTTCGGACTCATAGCTACGACAGACTTCACTGCCGCACCTGTTACTCCACTTTGCCTGGGCACTTTGAACCAGGCAAAATCTCTCGTCGGTTCAAGCATTTCTGTCACTGCTGAAGGCAGATAACCGCCAACAGTCGCAGCAAAGCCTTTGCTCACATTCTGTGATGTCCGTCGGATCATGCCCGCGAAGGTGCCATTGTGTCTTCGTGCTGCTGCACCGTCACCGGCATTCATATCGTCTGCAAAGGCATCTCCACCAGGACTGATACTCCGTTCTGAAACACGTCTGACTGTAGTGGCTCTCTCAGCTGCTGGCTTGGTGTATTGCTCTGATGCTGAGGCCAGCTTGAATACGTGAATGGTGTCCGTCGCTGAGGAAACACAAAGCAAAGTCGAATCGTCGTTGAATGACATGCTATATATTCGTGAAGGCATGGAACCTCTTCGAAACTGAAATAGCTTTTGACCATCAGGAATGGAGAAAACGCGAATGATGGTTCCTTTGTCTGATGCTGTTGCTAATCGTGTGCCTTGCCGATTGGTAGCAATACATGATAATGGGGCTCGATGTGCTTCTATAACATTAATTGCCTGTAACGAGACGGGGTCAAAGACTAGCACGTGGCCGCTGTTTGAGGTCTGATGAGGAGCAGCAGATGGAGGAACGTGAGGTGGGGGCTGTGTATACGATGCAGGGGTATCGCTTTGGGGGAGAGGATAGACCAGATAAGGACGATCTGAGGATGCTGATAATGCGCAAACACCTATTTCTACTCAGCTTGATACAGTTGTAGACGTGTCGATATTACTCACCTTGAGGATTTGGTGAAGTGTTGACCGTGTGTACCAGCTTCATGTTGCTGATATCGTATACGTATATTTGATTTTCTAGTACAACAACCAACCTCTTCCTATTTAGCTTCACAGCCAGGATTGTGGTTGGAAATGTGAGTTCACATATCGTCGAATTTCGCTACATCGTGTAAGCAATAAGATCATTCTTTCGTGCTTTGGACGGTCGTACTTTTGTGTTTGTGATCACAAGCCTTCGTGGAGAAAGAACTAAGGCTATGAGTGATGTCGAAAAGAGCATCTCCATCAATGAGATGTTGCCGTCATATGTCTGGTGAGCTTTTGCAAAGGGCTCCGTTGTGTAGACTCGGAAGCCATTCGATGTGCCTAATCTTGGTTTAGTCTACTGAAAAGGCTGGATGTTTTGGGAGAGCTTATGATCTTACCTATAGCCAAGTGGCTGTAATCTTGATTAAACGCCACGCAGTTGAGACTCATCTTGCCTTGCACCAAGGAAATGTTGTCTGTATCTGATATCTGAAGTGGCAAAGAATGTGGAAATAACAGTGAATAATCAAGATAAATCACACCTGAGGCTTGTGTCACCGCATGATAGCCAGGTATGCGAGGGTGATATATTTCTTCGTTTGAGGTCGTTTGTTGTACTTGACTCACAGACCCTGTAATTCACAAGCAACAAGGCGCGCAACAGCCAGGTCAATGATTGATGCCTAAGGTACACGAATAGTGTTTATTTGTGTAAACGACAGAGCTTGTCTGTCGTCCTGTCCTTGTTGTGATCCGTAATGCCAAGCCGCGATTATTAATCTGGAAGTACAAGTTCGATATCTCAGATTTCTCAAGTTCTAGGTTTGATCCAGGAAAGTTGTTGTGATCGAATGTGTGAACGTGTGAACGTGTGAAGCTGTTTTGAAAGACCGTAATACAATCCGCAGTATGGAGGACCAGAAAGCTGCAGTTCCGGCTCCTAAGATGGCCTCCTCAAAACAGCGGATTATGCCATCGAGGAAAGAAAAACAAGATATCTCAATCATGGAGGTATGTTTGTGCTTGAAACTATCTAGATATAGTGCTATACTGATATACTGAAGACGAACAACAGCTGCATAGTCTCCAAACGAAGTGTGGAGAGGATATACCATAAAGACGATCATGGTTTCCTGCGTTACTTCGTCAAGAAGTTTCAACGACGATCACCATTGATCAATAGAGGATACTGGCTGCGTATGAGGGCTATCGAGCATGTAGTCCGCACCTTTTTAGAGGAGACTACCGGCAGGAGGCGAACTGTGATCAATCTTGGATGTGGATAGTGAGTAAGCTGTCCAAATTATCTAGCGATCCACGAGGATGGTGCTGAGGAGTATTATAGTGACCCTCTACCTTTCAACTTTCTATCCCGTGACCCTGAGCTTTGTAGGGAAGCAGTCTTCGTCGATGTTGACTACAAACAACTCATGGGAAAGAAGTGCGAAATGGTCCGGCAAACACCTGAGCTAAGGACAGTCATTGGTCTTGAGGGGACTATAAACCTCCCTAAGGACGGTGTAATGATAGATCGGCCCAACTATAAAGCTGTCGCCTGTGATTTGGAGGATATGCCAGGATTGGATAAAGTCCTTACTCAAACACTTGATGCAAAAGGCGATCCAGTTCTTTTTCTGGCCGAGGTCTCCATCACTTACATGGACGCTCTTGCAGCCGAGAAACTGGTAGAATGGGCATCAACTTTCAATGACGGTAGGTCGGTGAGCAGATTAAGTCGAGGACCCATACTTACACGTCTTAGCATGTTTCGCAGTATTAGAACAATATTTGCCAGATGGCGAGAATCATCCATTCGCTGTCACCATGCTCAAGCATTTCCAGAAGTTGAACAGCCCATTGAAGACAGCCATACGCCACCCTTCTGCAGAAGAACAGAAGCGACGCTTCATACGAGGTTCATGGAAAGAGGTCAACTTTCGTAGTCTCTGGAGCTTGTGGTCAGACGACGAGTTTATTTCGGCTCAAGAGCGCAATTCGCTCGATACAGTAGAGCCTTTTGACGAATGGGAAGAGTTTGCACTGTTTTGCAGCCATTATTTCCTGCTTGTTGCGAGGAATGTGATAATACGTGGAGTTGCACCTGGGAATGATTGTCAACCAGTTAGGAACGGATATCAACCTGTAATTCCTGATGCCCATCCAATACATTATGGTTCACATCACCATCCTTCTGATAGCAGCTTCAGACGGTTTGGAGCAAGCCATGCGTCCCAGAACGCTATCTGGACTGCTGGAGGATATGGTGCGCAAAGCCGTCTCGAGAGCGTGGACTTGCTTCTAGCCGTCGGTGATCTAGATTTGAGCTATAGATCAGGACCAGCAACCTTACCAAGTCTTCCAGCTTCACTCATGTGTCATACAATAACACCTGCTGGAAAAGGCAAGCAGCTTCTAGTAGGAGGACGAACATCGCCATCATCCGCGAGTGCAGCATGCTGGCTAAGTAGCGACACTGGCTGGTCTGCATTGCATCCACTGCCACATGGCTTATATCGTCACTCTGCAGTGCAGATAAGTTTGTCCCGTTCAGACACAGAAGACGGAAAAGCTTTGTGTGCAGTTCTAGTATCAGGAGGCAAGACTGGCCCCTTTCAGATCAACGAAGAATGGTTGATGTGGACTGAGCTAAACGGATGGCACACACTAAAGATTGTCGGCACAAGACCAACAGCACGATTCGGCGCCAGCATGGTGGCTGTTGCTGGCAATTCAGGATATCTCTCTGGTGGTATTGATAGCAATGGCACGATCCTGCCAGACCTTTGGAGCTGGGTCATCCTTGAAAGCGAAGACGAAATCACGATTCAGTTCCAAGATCGTACCAGCAATCTCAAAATGGATGCGTCTTGTAAAGCCTCATTCGGTCGTTTCGGCGCGACTCTTGTTATCAGCAGCACGGAAGACCTGCTGCTAGTCGGCGGTGTCACTGGTCACGAAGTGCTGAGGCAAGACAAAGAAATATTGAAGTTGGTCTTGACTAATTTTGATATCATGGTCCAGCCAGTGCAAGTCGACTGGGAAACACGGCCTATGCTGATTGGCTGTACCATTGAGCTCGTGAATGGCTCAATCGTTGTCGCGCATGGAGGTGCAGTGTGCTTCTCATTCGGGACATATTGGAATGAGGGCTGCTGGACAGTGCTGCCATCCCAACTCATGCCAGGACTAGTACCCTGGAATGCCATTGCAGAGACGTCGCAGGTAACGAAACTGGCAAATAATAATGTGGCAACTCCGGGCACAGATCCAATGCCACGGTTGTCACAGCACCTAGTCCAATCACAGGAAGCTGTAGCAACAAATGGAGCGATTCTTGAATATGCTGCATGGACATCATCAGAAGGGGTTGAGACAATCTTAAAGGCAGGTCAACCAGTCATTCTTCGTGGTCTGAACGTTGGAACCTGCACAGAGAAATGGACCATCCCGTACCTGAAGGAGAAGGTCGGTGCTAAGCGACCAGTAGTTGTACACTCTGCCAACTCTTCTACTATGAACTTCCTAGCCAAAGACTTTGCTTACACCACCATGCCTTTCGGTACTTTCCTCGACGACATATCCAAAGGTTCACCAATGTATCTTCGCGCCCTCTCATCAGACCAGCCCTCCGCCAAGCCAACAACACTAGCAGAGGACTTTCCAACTCTTGCACCAGACTTCCAATTACCACCCAAGCTGAGTCATGTGGTGACAAATATGCACAGCTCGCCCCTGAGAATCGGCGGCAACGTCAACATGTGGCTTCACTTCGACGTCATGGCAAATATCTACTGCCAGGTCACAGGCGAGAAACAATTCATCCTATTTCCTCCTTCAGACGTCGTATACCTGGACTTCCCAGCCGGCGCTTCCAGTTCCCGCCTTGACATATTCGATGCACAAGGACAACCTCACTACCCACGATGTACAAGTCCAATCACCTTTGACCTGAAGCCGGGCGATGTCCTCTACATCCCGCCATTATGGCTCCATACAGCCAAGCCGACCGCAGGCGTAAGCGTTGCAGTCAACGTGTTCTTTCGCAATATGCAATGTGGCTATGCCGCTGGCAAAGACGTGTATGGGAATAGAGATTTGCAGGCATATGAGAACGGAAGAAGGGATGTGACGAAGATCGCCAAGGCGTTTCAGGGATTGCCTGAGGAAGTCAGGAGATTCTATCTCGTGCGACTAGCGAAAGAGTTAGAGACGGCATGAGATGCACTAGACATTGGTAGGTAGGATTCATGATGCCTTATGCTATCTATGCTGCGACTTTCTACGATCGAATATGCTTTGGCATCCTCATCGTTCCTTTATTTGAAACAGAGGGAAATCATGAGCCGCCCATGAAATGGTGCGGATAACAGCAATATCATTCTTCCTCCCGTTTCCTGACTGGTTCGGAGTCAATGCTGTAGATAACACATCATCTTCACGATATCTGGCTCTCAGAACTGGTTCTTGTTCGCAGATACTGGCTGCGGCCTTGAATAAGAAAGACTCACTTTTCATCAAGTCAGCCGCCTATGGCAGAGCCGTCAAGAGGCAGATGGTGATTGTGATGAACGAGAAATAGATGACCTACCCCAGTTCAGATATTGATGTCCGATCTTCGATACTGCTAAGTGCTGGAGCACTTTAGTATTAGATAGACTCCCTCCACCCTGCCGTACTCTCAATGAGGTAGAGTCTAGGATGTGTGCCTACCAGAGTAAGAATGTACCTATGACCTGGGTTGTGAAGATGACTGCTGAACTATACATGGGATGGACACTCAATTTTGAAACGGGCCAGGTGAGACGAGAAGTAGATACTATACAGTGAATTTCGAATTCTCGAAGCATCTCACATCCGACTTGATACAAGACGTAGACAGGTCATTACACAAATACATTGATACTATATACTTCCACGTTTTCATCCAAATGCCAATAAAAAACTCCTTCAACGCTAAGTCCAGCCCAAATAGGAACATCTACATACACCCGAATCATCACCATTCCGTGCATCACTCGTCCTCTTCCACCTCCGCCGTATCCTCATGGAACGTCTTCCCCTCCGTAGTCGCCTTGATATAACCCTTACGAATAACAAAGTCACCAAAGTGCTCACCCTCATTCCTCTCAATCGCATAACTTTTAATCATCGGCTTCAAGATCTCCAATATCTCCTCCTCTTTGACACTGCTTCGATACAGCTTGTTAAGGCGCTGGCCATGGTAGCCACCACCGAGCATCATGTTGTATGCACCAAAAGCCTTGCCTACAAACGCGACTTCTGCGAGCCAAGGGCGGGCGCAGCCGTTGGGACAGCCGGTCATACGCATGACGATGCTTTCTTTGCGCAGACCGTTCTCTTCCAGGATCTTCTCGACGTGGCTCACCATCTCCGGCAAGTACCTCTCCGACTCAGCCATAGCGAGACCGCAGGTCGGGAAAGCTACACACGCCGATGAACTCAATCTCAAGCCGGAAAAGTCGACGTTATCCAACTTGTATTTCTTGAGCATATCCTTCATCGTCTGCAGCTCCGACTCGGGGACGTTGCTCAATATCAAGTGCTGGTTCGGCGTCAATGTGAACTCGCCCTTGTGGATCTTTGCAATCTCCCTCAAACCAGTCTTCATCGGGAATTCGGCGGTATCTTCGATTCTGCCGTTCTCAATGAACATGGTGAAGTGCCAGTCACCGCGCTCATCCTTTTGCCAGCCAAAAGTGTCGACGTTGCTGTCGAAGTGGAAAGGACGTTCTCCCTCAAACTTCTCACCCCAACTTTCTTCGACCTTTGTGCGGAACACGTCGACGCCCATGTCGTCAATGGTGTACTTTAGACGGGCGTGCTTGCGGTTTTTGCGATCACCGTGGTCGCGTTGCACGAACATGATGTGTTTGCAGGCAATGTGGACTTTGTCGGGTGTGGTGAATCCCATCATGCTACCTGTTCGTGGATATGTCTTCTTGTTGTTGTGCGAAACACCCATACCACCACCGGCAAGGACGTTGAAACCGGCAAGCTTGCCATCTTCACCTTTGATCGCGATCAATCCTACGTCATGTGCGTAGACGTCGGTGTCGTTGTGGGGAGGGATGGCAATGGTGATCTTGAACTTTCGGGGCAGGTAGACAGGACCATATAATGGCTCAGCTTCCTCGAATGATGTGACAGCTTTACCGGCAACCTGAATCTTCTGGTCGTCATCGGTCTTGAGCCAGATCTCGTGGTAAGCGTTGGCGGCAGCGGATGGAAGTAGGTAGTCGCTAATGAGCTTGGCAACATCGTGGACTTCCTTGTGGAATGCCTGGTTTGTAGGATGAGGACTGCACATCACGTTTCGGTTGACATCACCACATGCAGCCAGTGTGGTCATCATAGACTTGTTGATGGCTTGCATCGCAGGTCGGAGCTTGCCCTTGACAACACCGTGGAACTGGAAGGTCTGACGGGTGGTCATCTTCATAGTCTCGTTTCCGAGGTTCGTAGCGAGGTCGTCCATGTCAAGCCATTGCTGGGGAGTTGCAACACCGCCAGCGAGACGACAACGGATCATGAAAGAATATGCAGGCTCAAGACCTTGTGCCTTGCGTTGATCGCGGAGATCACGGTCGTCTTGCATGTATGTTCCATGGAACTTCGTCAATTGTTGATCGGCGGCGTCAATGGCGCCAGTACTCTCATCTTGAAGACCTTCAGCAATAGTACCACGAAGGAAGTTTGATGCAATCTTGATATCCTCGTTAGTGATTGGTGCTGGCTCGTCAGGAATACCTTCGACATTATCAACACCAAGTGATTTCCAGAGCAAAGGTTCCCATTCGTTGTATCCAGTCTGGTAACCATCCGGTGCTTGGTCATCACCCATACCACAGTCGGTCATGGGCTTACCACCAAACGTGCGAAGCTTGGCATCAAGATCCTTTCCAGGCTTGTTGTAGTAGATCTTGTCTTCCTTACGAGGCCAGTAGTGGCTGTCACCCAGAGCAAACACTGCAAAGCTGACTGTAGCGAGGTCGAGGTCGACCGAGTTCTTGATGGTTTCCCAGAAGTTGCGACCGTTTTGAGGAAACTCACCTTGACCAGCAGTAGCGGTGATGAGGACAATGTTCTCCTCACTAGAGAAGTCCTCAATCGGGTAGTCGTCCATAGCCATAACCATTGTCTTAAGACCTCTAGCCTTACCTCTGTTTCCTAAACGCTTAGCCAGGTTCTCAGCGTTGCCGTTGTCTGATGCGAAAAGAATGGTAAGAGGTGCGCCGTACAGACCGTCGAGCAGTTTGCTGTAAGCATCCTTAGCCTTTCGCTTTTGCAACTCTCTGACTTCAGAACCGTAGGAGCCTGACAAGTTCGAAGCAAAGGCTGGTTGACGGCGCATAAGCTGAGTCAACTGGTTGTCGCGAGCAAGGAATTCCTCTAGTTCGCGCTTGATCCTCTCGGAGTCAAGCTGGAATGTTGGCTCCATGTCGTCAGTGATAGATGGAGTCCACCTGTATAATGGCCAGTAGCCAGCATCAACAGCCTTCTTGGTCTCTTGCAGCACAGTCAATGCAGTGTCGCTCTCCTTGTTATATGGTAAGTATGCAAGGACGACAGAAGGACCATCAAACTTATCGGCTTCAATCATAGCCTCGAGGACCTGAGTGTAAGAGCCGTAGACTGCAGTAGAGGCGACGTAAGCATTGCCGAAGTTCATGGCGTAAAGGCCAATATCCTTCTTTCTTCGAGATGCATCGTTCTTACTTCGCTCCGAGTATGGTGTAGAGTCGACGATAAGCATGTTAATGTTCTTGCCGGAAGCCAGGACGTGGTGAACACCAGAGTTGCCAAGGTCGTAAGCCCAAGCATCTGAACCAATCAGCCATTGAGACTCTTTACGGAAGAGTGCCTTGTTAGAGAGCAATTGGCGAGCAAGTGGCGAGCCATCCGTGCCAAGACGAGCAAGCACTTCATTTGCTGTACTATCGCACTTCTTTGGGTCTTCAGCGTCGACTGCCCACCTCGAAAGCCAGCTTAATGGTGCCTTCGTTGTGAAGTCGTTAGACTTTGCTGCGTTCTGAACCTCCTCAACAAACTTCACCCTTCGCTCCATGCGAGCTACAAGAGCTCCAAACCCATATTCTGGGTTCGCTGCAAGCGTTGCAGATACACCAGCGTCGTTGGCTCCGAAGCGGTTGGCGATGTGTAGGCGATCATTGAAGACCTGGTTCAGAATCTTCATGTAAGCATTCTCTAATTCTGGTTGCTCTGCTGCTTGCTTCTGAGCTGCCTTGCTTTCTGTTGAGGCGCCAATCGTAAGGTTCTGGATGGGCGTCTCAGCGAGCAAGTTAGAGAAAATGCCGTTAAGAGCTTGACGAATGGTGGAAGGCTCGAGATAACCAAGCTGGTAACCGACGATAAGAGGAGCTGCGTTCGGAGAGCCTGCTGCGTTGAATGATGTAAGGACATCGAGCAGCATTGGGCCCCACTTTGTAGTCTTTCGCCTATTTTGTTCGAGAACAGCTACTCGCTTCAATGTGGAGGGCAAGTATCGGGTAAGGACACTACCGAGCCACGGCCTGTACAATCTAGCTGTAATCAAACCACAATTCGAGTAGACATCAGTTGACTGTGCAGCTCCCATCTCTTCTCCAAGTAAAGCAGCATCTGCGCCAAAAGAGAACAAAGCTGCAGTCGCATCTGCGTTGCCAGTATATTCGAAAGCGCGGTATCGTCGACCAGTCTTCTCACCCAAGCTCGTCCAGATCTGCTCGATTTGGGCATGGATGTCCTCGGATGTGACCTGCTTTTGCTGTACTGTGCTCTCAACGGAAGTAATTGACGTAGCGCTCGATTGAGCTCCAGAATCACTCTGGCTGCTTCGCGCAGATGCGGAGGATCCGGATGAGCTGCTAGGCTTCTCAAACACACCATCGGCCTCGGCCTCTGGGCCTGGGATTGGTGAGCCACTTCGAGCCATCGGCGATGCTAGGTTCTCCTCTGGTAAAAGTGCTACTCTTTCACCATCTGCATATAGGTTTGATTCTTGCTCAGAACTTGATTGGTGCCTTCGTGCAAGGTTGAGGTCCAGAATAGTTTCAATAAGTCCCTTGTTCTCGTAAGAGATTGATCGATCGCCAGCGAGCTTTGCAGGGTCGAAGAAATGAATGACACCTCTTCCTGACTTGATTGCCAGGGCATGGGCGGAGAGTGCTAAGTCCTGCGATTCTTGTAATGATTCTGACTGGATGAAAGTGAAGCCGCACTGCCGTATGGCAGTGATCTCCGAGTAATCGGACTGGAGTGCTACATGGATGACCACGGGGTAGTGTGCGAGCTTGTATAGATGAGGTATCGACTGGACAAGGATAGAGGATGTTGTTGTAACGGATACTAGCTTGCCGGCGCGGGCGGGACCATAGACAGAGAGAAGAGGATCCGCGTTCTGGCGAACTGCTTCAACCTAGAGAATGTCAGCCGTACTCCTGTATACATGCATCCGTAGATCTAACCTCTGGTGTGGATGAAACAACACCGGTGTATTTTGCATTGGTGAAAGCCTCGAGATGTTGAGAGAAGTAGGACTCCGAGGCAAGGCTCGGCTGTACAGATACTACGTAGTCACTGGACAAGTATGCAACACGCGCGACTGTAGATATAGCATTAGCAAGAAGTTGTGCATATGGTGGCGATATAAGTGTCACTTACCAGCTTCGCCTGCCGTGGAGATTGTGGAAGCAGACATGGCGAGAGGCTGGGCGATGATATGAAGGCAAGGGAGATGAAGGTACAAAAGTGCCCTAGGATGATGGTGGCCAAAGAGTGAAATGAGAGAGAGAGCTGTATAGGATATGGGGTATACGGATGTTGTCAAGCAAAAAGTTCAATGAGGCACTCGAAGAGTCGATTCGTAAGGCGTGATCTGATTGGATTAGCTAACCACCTAACCGGCTCAGTGTAAAGCGAGCCGAATAACGGAGACGAGGGGGAAACCACATGTGTATAGTGGCAAAACGCACATCTACTTCATGCTGAATTTTTTGCATTTTCCAAAGGATTCTTTCATGATATTATTTGTGTTCTGAAGTCATAGGATGTCGAAGGCTGCGATCATGGAAAGTGCCATCAAGGGAAACAAGACTAGAACAAAACTAGACGACAGGACACATCAGGTTGTGCCAGTATGCAATTCATTGGCCTTTGCGACTGCATGGTCTCAATCCTCAATATAGCATTGGAACTCCATCAACTTATGAAACACGCTTGTCGTTGATCGATATCATGCAGTTTAGATAGCACGTCGTGCTGCAACGAGATCAGCCGCATAATAGACAGCCACAATGACCGGAACACGCCTTTGTGCTTCCTTGTTCATCCTTGCTCTTCCAAGCTATGCCATGAACATTCCCAAGCCTTGCCAGAGCCCCTCCCATTGTTGGCCTGTGTGATTCCCAATTGACATGTAACGCCATACTCGTGAACAAAAACGAAGAACAATGCCCGCATGACTGCCCTTTTACATCACGCTGCATCCACCACAGCAGCCGGCGTCCTCTTTCGACCCATTATCGTGTTCCATCTTTTGTATCGTTTGTCCGTTTCTGTTGCCTCCATTTGTCGTTGCAGTCATCTCCTTGTTGTATCTCCTGATTTCCCGTACAGTTTCGTAGAAGGCGTCTTCAACATTCAACCGCGACTTCGCGGATGTCTCGATAAACGGGCAGCCCCATGCTTGTGCCATTCTCTCGCCCTCTAGTTTGCGTATTAGTGATACTTCATCTTCTGAGTGGCATGATCTCAACATACCCATTCTTGTGACCTGCCTTTCGCTCGTCAAATCGCACTTGTTTCCAACCAAAATCATGGGAAAGTAATCTTTGTCCTTGACGCGTAGGATAGTCTTCTGATATGCCATAACCTCCTCGAACGAAGCCCGTGAAGTGATTGAGTAAACCAGTAAAAAGCCCTCTCCTGTCCTCATATATTGCTCGCGCATGGCAGAGTATTCTTCTTGTCCAGCCGTGTCTAATACGTCAAGGAGCGCTGTTTCGCCGTCGATGCTGCATTGCTTGCGATATGAGTCTAGGAGAGAAGAGGGGGTAAGTACGTTGTGTAAGTGATAGACCTGATACAGTATGGGCGGGCATACCTTCAATAGTTGGATCGTACTCGTCAACAAAGTGACTCTGAATGAGTTGAATAGTCAGACATGACTTTCCAACACCACCGTCTCCAACAACGACGAGCTTGTATTCTCGTAAAAACTGTAATATAGAGCATTGTGCGTAAGCGCCTGGGGTCATACAGCGGACAAGCGTGTCTTCTTGCGAACCTTTGAGCCCATTACGACGGCGTAGTGTGTAGGAGCTAGTGTCAAGGGCAAAGACCTCAAGCTGTCGCAAAGTCCAGTCAGGTAATGTTTGTTGAAGGGACGATCAAAGGAAACGTCAACGGTTTAAGCAGGGACAGATAGAAAAGCGGGTCGAAAGAGTCTGGAGAACGAGTGCAAAGAAACGAAGAAGGCGAGCGTCAAGAATGTTGTGGAAGGCGGTGAGCTGTATGAGAGAGTGTATGTTTCGAGAAAGTTGAGCGATTGCAGCGTGAGGAGGAAGAGGGAGACGGTTTCTGGCCCCTTGCCTACCAGGTAGCTTTTGCGCTATACTATGCAGCCGGAAGCGAGGTCTGGTCTGAAAGACGCACGATTTGACATGATATCTACGAATTCTAATATTATTCGCCTTCGACCACCTTTATCCTTCCGATGTGCTCGAAGCAGAGATACTACTTTTTGTCACAATTCTACCTCAGATACTGCCCCGGGAAGTATGTTCTCACAATACACAGCATTCCTTCCAGAAAGCCTGGGCTTTAGCCAGGGACAGCACATGCTGAAACAGCCGTTTGATAACGGCACGTTTGGCGGCTCTGAGAACGGACGGGGACGAAGCGAGCCCTATGTCTTTTGGGACACGTCTTGTCGATTAAGAGCGAGAGTAAGAGTGAAGAATAAGAGAGCATTGTCAACGGATACTGCTTAAAACATAATGTTTGATCGGATCTTGATCCGACAACGCCATTATTGCTGTAGTATTGTAGTATTGAGAGGCGTGCATTAGTTGCTAAGACCTACCACTTCTGTTCTTTCTTTGCATGAGCCTACTGCGAGGAGATAGACTAGCCGTCGATGCGATGAGCGATCATTCTTGCTTCTACCATAAAGAAAAACAGACCACACCTCGTTGTCAGATTTCGTGGGCCAGGGCAGCTGTGAAGGGTACCTAACTTTCTCCGGGCGTAAGTTTGAAAGGTCTACGGGCACCCTTCACAGCACAACTTTTGCCCTGCCCCAAATATTCTGACGACGACGTGACCAATCTACTTCAGATATCGGATACTTCTAGAAGGGCACTGCCGCTGATAAGCGGATGTCGACGGCAGTAGTAGGTAAGCCCTTATCATAGCGCTCACGCCACCATGGCACATTTAACCGAGAAAGCTGTGCCACGTTTTCCATCATCTGTTCTCACGTATCATGCTTCGCAGCTAACTCACACCCCTTGTTGAGAACTATCCACAGACTGGATACTGGATCATGCTGACACCCTATTCACCAGTATCACGGACCCGGGCATCTGGTCAAAGGAATCAATTCATGCCGTGTGTGATTGGTGTGACTGCGCGACTCTTGTACCGAGTGATAAGGAAGGAAGGCCGAGCGACCAGCTATGTATCATTCCAGGTATCTATCCTACTTTGGTAGGTAGAAGAAGAGACTTGATCCTCCTCAAAGCTGTGTCTACCAGATCATAGTGACAGTGACAATGGAATTTCTTCGTGGGCGATAAAAGGTGTAATCCAACACATCTGACATTGGGCCAGATGTGAAATCCATTGCTCTTGAAATACCCTATGGCCTTCTCCTTTTGCATAATCCCGCGTGATTATTAAAGGTCCTACGCAACGTCATTGCTCGGAGCTTGACCCGCAGTATGATTTAATGATTTATATGTTTTGTTCCTACGTCTTCTTGGAGGAAGCTATATCTGATAACAATCACCTCAATTGCATACTTCTTTCAACATGTCTACAGAATCGATTCCCAAGACCACCAAGGCCTGGACAGTGGAGGGACAGAGTGGCTTCGACAGCTTGACCTACAACGAATCTAGAGATATCCCCAAGCTTGGTGACAACGAGATTTTGGTCAAGAGTATGAAGGCATATAAGGAGTACCATTGTCACCATCACTGATTTCCTGATAGTCCAGGGTGTATCTCTAAACTACCGCGATCTAATCATGTGAGCAGTCTCCAGCACAACACAATCCCAAGATATCTTCAACATTGGCGTCTCGTGAGAACTAACCCAATCAATAGTACGAAGGGAAAGTATCCCTTTGGCGTAGCGCCCTCCATTATTCCCTGCTCTGATGGGGCTGGTACCGTAGTGGCAGTCGGCGAGAAAACAACTCGTTTCAAGAAAGGAGACAAGGTGGTGACACTTTTCAACCAAGGACATCTGGGTGGCTCTCTCAACCAGCAGACCATCCAAACAGGTCTCGGTGGTGTTGTACATGGTACACTCAGGCAATATGGAGCATTTGACGAGAACGGTTTGGTGAAAATGCCTGAGGGATTGAGCTTTGAGGAAGCTGCGACATTGACATGTGCCGGCCTAACAGCATGGAACGGACTATATGGGCTGGAAGGGAAGGCTCTGAAGTCTGGTCAATGGGTCTTGACACAAGGTACCGGCGGTGTTTCCATTTTCGCTGTCCAGGTATGACGAGGAATGTCGCCCTTGATTAGCAGCAGCGCTGTACTAACATTCATTCAAACAGTTCGCTAAAGCAGCCGGAGCAAGAGTCATCGCCACGACAGGCTCGGATGAAAAGGCAGCAATGCTCAAGAAGCTCGGAGCAGACCATGTCATCAACAGGAAGAACACCCCTAACTGGGGTGAAGAAGCGAAGAAGATCACTGGCGGCGAAGGCGTAGATTTTGTGCTAGAAGTTGCAGGACCAGCTAGTATGAGCCAGTCTATCGCTGCTATTCGTCTTGACGGTGCTATTTTAATAATCGGGTTCCTGGGAGGACCGAACAAGTCGGGTGATGAACCTGGTTTTCTACAGTGCTTGAACAACCTCTGCACCGTGCGAGGTATTCTGGTTGGCTCACGCGTTCAGATGGAAGACATGAACAGGGCTGTAGAGGCAAACATTGAGAAATTGAGGCCCGTCGTTGACGATAAAGTGTTCACGATCGAGAAGGCGAAGGAGGCGTATGAGTATCAATGGTCCCAGCAACATGTCGGCAATGTTTGCATCAAGATTGAGTAGAGCCAGCTTGATGCAGAAGAGGATTGGGTTGCGATGTGGCAATGTTTGCATCAAGATTGAGTAGAGCCAGCTTGATGCAGAAAAGGATTGAGTTGCGATGTGTACAATTAGCTCATCATAATGTATGAAGATATAATATTTGAAGATTACCTGGTACTTTCCCGCGAAGCTTGGCAAACGATATAAAGTTTAAGTTCGTGACGTTCTTGGCACCGTCGTAAGCGTTGCTAATCGACTTTCCAACTTTAGATCTCTCTGTTTCAGCTCAGTTTAACTTCACCATCATACGCATTGTTGGACACCCTGACCTAATACTTCTCGGCATGCTCTAACGAACCTCAACATATCTCCAAGGTCACTCCGGTTGACAACTCCTTCCCAAGGCCAACGAACTACCTGGGGTACCGTAACTACGCCGCTGAAGAACCTCCATATCCCTATACTGTCTACCAGATCATATGCCCTCGAAATACCAGTATGGAGTCGTTCTCGACGCTGGGTCTAGCGGGACCCGTATGTACGTATATCGCTGGCTCAAGAACGCGGTAGCCCGAGCCACAGCAACATCAGAAGAACTACACCAACTACCTACCATAAGCACAAAGAAGAAATGGAGCAAGAAAGTACATCCTGGAATGTCCACATTTGCAAACCGGCCAGATGAAGTTGGCAAAGAACACCTGAAAGAGCTGCTGGAGACTGCGCTTGATATCGTGCCAGAGGAGGAGGTGGTCAACACACCCATATTCTTGTTAGCCACGGCAGGCATGCGATTAGTGCCGGACGTGGCGCGGAGACAGTTGTTAGCGGAAGTGTGTTCATATGTCAAGAGGAAGACGGAGTTCGCGCTGTCGGATTGCGATGCCAATATTCAAGTGATAGCAGGAGAAACAGAAGGCCTCTATGGATGGATAGCGTCGAATTATTTAGTTGGGGCTTTCAGTAAGCCTGATGACCATGCGAATGGACGCGATCACAATACTTATGGATTTCTGGATATGGGCGGCGCGTCTGCACAAATAGCATTTGCGCCTAATATAACGGAAGCAGAAAAGCATGCTAACGACCTGAAACTATTGAGACTACGAACTGTGGATGGGCAACAATCAGAGTATAGAGTTTTCGTGACGACGTGGCTGGGATATGGTGCCAATGAAGCTAGGAGGCGATATGTTGATGCAATCGGAGAGGCTTTCGATACTACAGAGACGAATGTCTTGCCAGATCCATGCTTACCGAAAGGACTACACATACATAAAAATGGTACAAGTATAGATTGGCCACTAAAAGATCAATTAGAGGCTACCCTCGTAGGAACAGGACGCTTCTCAGAATGTCTAGCTCAGACGTTCCCACTCCTGGATAAGGACGCCGCTTGTCTCGATCCACCCTGTCTTTTCCACGGTGTACACGTTCCTGCTATAGATTTCGACATTAACCATTTTATCGGCATCTCAGAGTTCTGGCATTCGACACACGAGATCTTTGAGATGGACAAGGAGGACAAAGCATTTGATTTTCGTACTTATCAGGCCCGCGTAACTGACTTCTGCAGCCAAGACTGGTCAAACATCGTACATGGGATTGCGGACGAGCAGTGGGGATCGAAGGTGGACGAGCAAAAGGCAGCGGAATCATGCTTCAAGGCGTCCTGGATCATCAACATGTTACACGAAGGCATTGGCATCCCTCGGATTGGTATTGAGACGAGCGAGACGCATGCTTCTGACGAAGCTCACGACACCACGAAAGAGTTGCTCGAAGGTGCAGAAGAGGCCGGTTTCAGTAATACTCTACCCTTGTTCCAGGCACTGAACAAGGTCGATGATGTCGAGATATCTTGGACGTTGGGCAAGATAGTCTTATACGCCTCCTCAATGGTGCCACCATCTAATGCTGCCATCCAGGCTGTTGGATTTGGTAGTAATATCCCTGGTATAGCTATGCCTGATGACTGGAAATACCCCGGAGGTAAACCAGACCTATCTGTACTGCCTGGTAGCGCAATGCCTTGGGATACAAAGTCCTCCAGTGATGACGATGCAGAAGATACAGATAATGATTCTGACGATGACGACGATAATTGGACGTCGAAACTGCTCCACGGTGACGATTTCTCTGATCGTGCGCCTGGCTTAATTCTAATACTGCTGATCCTTCTTCTCGTCGCGTTTTTCCTGATGGGTCGTGAGCGACGGCAGAATTTCATACGCAAGCTCAACCCATTCACCAAACGAGAATCCGGTCGTTTCGACCACGACAGCACTTCTTTACCATTACCGCGCAAACTCCTCAACAAGTTCGCTGCTTTCTTCGGCAGCAAGGACAAAGGTCCAAAATACGAACGCGTCCTCGAAGAAGGAGATGCGCATGACTTCATACCGAAACCGGAAGGCTTTGAACTCTATGGTCTGCCATCTTCATCTAGCAGCTCTGAGGACGACGAGACCAGGAGTTCAAGCAGTAAGGGCAGTGTTGGCAGGAAAGCGAGGATGCCGGATAATGGTGCTACGAATATGTCAAGGAGTGGAAGTAGTACATCTTTAGGTGTTGAAGCTGTTGTTAGTGGGCATCGCAGTCGAGCGGCGAGTCCAACGCGCAGGATGACGCCGCTCCGAGAGGCTGATTAATCGTTCTGTAATATGGAAGGCGTATTGACAACTGATACCATTGCCGCATACTAGCCATAGTGAAGACTGTCCATGCAACAATGTTGTCGTGATGATCAAATCTTGACAACCCCCTCATCGATTCCCTCATCGATTTGGACGTCATCGTTTTGTGACCTGAAACTCCTCTGAATATCGTAATAACAACAACTTTCGACATCATAGACAACAACGTCCTTGTGTACTAGAAACATGGCCGAACACGCAAAACTCGACGCTCATCCAGCAAGAGACGGTAGCAAGGACGCCCACGCAAAGCTAGACTCTAGCAACACCACCACCACTAAGCGCGTGAAACGCTTCATCCCGCTCGAAAACAACCCAGAAGTACTAAATCCCCTCGTCCACAAGCTCGGCCTCTCAACTTCTCTCCAATTTCACGATGTTTTCAGCATCGACGATCCAGAACTCCTCTCCTTCACACCTCGACCAGCACACGCTCTACTCATGTGCTTCCCTGTCAGCAAGGCATATGAGAGTTATCGGGAAGAGGAGGATAAGCCGAAGCCGGAGTATGAGGGATCGGGAGATGGGGAGCAAGTAGTCTGGTTTAGGCAGACGATACGGAATGCGTGTGGGTTGTATGGGTTGTTGCATGGTGTTTGTAATGGACAGGCGAGAGAGTATATTGGTGCGTACAGAAAGGAAGTATCTGTGCTCGTACAACATTTATCTCTAATGCGACCACAGCACCCTCCTCCGACCTCGCGCAACTCATCAAATCAGCTATTCCTCTAAAACCAGATCTACGCGCCGACCTCCTCGAAGAGTCTGACTCCCTCGAAGCAGCGCACGCATCAGCAGCTCAGCAAGGCGATACGACTGCACCACAGTTGGAAGACGAGGTCGATATTCACTTTGTAACGTTTGTGAAATCAGCAGATGGACATCTCTATGAAATGGATGGGACAAGGAAGGGACCATTGGATAGAGGAGCGTTGGAGGCGGATGACGATGTGCTCAGTGAGAAGGCTCTGGATTTGGGACCGAGAAGGTTTCTGAAGAGGGAGGCGGAGGCTGGAGGGGGGGATTTGAGGTTTAGCTTGTTGGTGCTTGGTCCGGCGATGGATTGAGGTGGAGCGGTAAGATGTGTGTGTCATGAGTCTCAAGTTCGAGACGTGCAGGAGCCCGCATCAGCAGTGCAGCACGAAGCAAACTTATGGTGAAGCACGACAGCATGATGGCACTGCCAACTACAAACCACTGTTTGCGATAACCATCTTGAACACAAGTTGCCACCGAATGGGACATGTTCGTTGTAAACGACCTGCTCATCGCCAGAAAGTCAGACTACAATATCAAAGCCGCGATCGGCCAGTCCTCAGGGGGGACAATTCGCTCAGAATGACCTTCTTCTCGCCAGGAAGCCAGCCTACAGCATACAAGCACGAGGACATCAAAGGACAAACTAAGCGAGGGCGATCATTCCTTATGCCTGACAGCGTCGAAACGATACTCTGACACTCCAGACCTCTGCCACGTGGAGTCTATTTTACGAAGCAATAGCAATCGTACGGCCTTCGTATACACAATGCTCCTAATCAGTTGAAACACTGAAGGTGGAGCGAACGATGGGGCGCCTTTACGGCAAATATGCACAACATCCAGACGAATTGCCGGCATCAGCAGGTGCTCGACTGTTCGTTAATGGTTGTGCTTCTGTAGCAACAGAATGTAGTTGTTAGGCCTTGGCGGTTGTATTTCATCGTCAGATATTGCCCTGAATGCTCATCCCACGCGGAAGGCTAGTCCGTCGGAAAGATCGACCTCATCTTGTCCTGATATTTCTGATGTATGCTACTTCAGAGTCTTCTCGCCTGAGCAGGAGACAGACGGAAGGAGAGTTGCAGAGGATCCAAAGCGTTTAGTCCGCAAGACTGTATTCCGATGCATTGATCGCTGGTGGTCGTTGAACGACTCGCGATTACCTCTTTCGTATTTCTCAGTCGTTAACCTCCGCACACGACGAAAGCACTACAACCTACACCTACTTCGCCTGCCACGCCACTATCCCGTATCCTAAGAGCACGATCTTGTCTCCCTCACAATGAGGCCAGGCATCCAGATTCATAGTCTCCATTGCCGACCACAGAAAGAAGACGGCTTTTGGATATCTGGTCGTCGATCCCAAACCCAAACCTTACTTGGGTAAAGAGTGTAACCCCACGCACCTTTTCCGTGCCCAGCATCAACGTTCATTACCTCACCTTACCTACACTCTTTTTCTCCTCCCCCTCTCTCTACCTCTCTATCTGCGACAAGAGAGTGCGCTCGGCGTACCAATTCTACTACGGACCAGCATCTCTAGTCCACCACTCACTGTTACTATCGCTATGACCTTTGGCTGGCCCAATACGTCACAATAATACTCGCATTCCTACCATTTCAAGCCTCACCACCTACGTAATGATAACACCCCTCTCGAGTCGCATACAAGATGCACTCTATTCAGTATTCAGCGAACCTCTGGCAGGTGGCGCGCGTACAGCAGAAACATACACAGCATCCCGACAAATATCGCAAGATGTGTATGCATACACCAGTGATCTCTTGTTCTCACCAATCTTCCAAAGTGCCGCAGATTCTACCATGAACGCATTACAACGGCGAACACTGAGTGGAAAGGTTGACACATCAGCATTATACACGCGGAAGCAGGTACAAATAATACAAGCGACAGCGTGTGTAGTTGCTGGTGTGAGTCTGGTAGGATCGTTGACAACGCTATACTGGTTCTGCAGAATGAAGAAGAAGTTTCGACATAAGTCAGTCTTTTGAACCATTTCCTTAGCGATTTCAATAATTGTGTACTGACAATCTGCAAAATACAGTCTAATCATAATTCTCGTACTCGGCGACCTAATACGTTCTCTTTTCTTATTCGTCTTCCCTCTTGTCTCCCTCACGAAGGGACATATTGCATCGTCGGCTCCCTTCTGCCAGGCTAGCGGATATTTAACACAGACTGGCATTGAAACAGCAGGTATGTCCTAAGGTATGCTATTAGTATGATGCAATGCTGACAATCCAACTAGATCTAGCAATCTTCTTAATCGCACTTCACACAGTCTTACAGATTTTCAAGCCTAGAATTGGTTCATATGGAGAGCTCGACAATGGGTTGTATAGATACAGAATCGCAGTCTACATTATTGCGGCTATTTTACCTGCTGGTTGGACTGCATTAGCCTTTGTCGGAGGCAAAGATGGCTTCTTATCGCAAGGACCTACATGCTCCCTACCTTTGCGGCCCTACTGGTATCGTCTGGCTATCTCTTGGACCCCTCGATATGTGATCATGATTCTTGTGGTGGTGATGTACGCTTTCATCTACGTTTATGTAGGACGCCAGAACGGATCATTAACCTTTTTTGGATTGTTCAAACAATACAAGCCATGGGAGACTGTTGTAAGTCCGACCAAGAACAGCACTCAAGACGAGCCACCTAGGAGTGAAGACCTGGATGGTACAAGTGGCCGCAGATTTCCATCCTTATCTGTTGCCCGTACAAAGCTGAGGCTGGACACGTCAGGTGTTACGAACGACACTCTTAGCCCGACTGAGCCTACCTTTCTCACCAGCGTTCTGCCCGAGGTTTGCAGTGTAGGTCATGGTCGCAAGGTATCGGATGGCACTACTCTGGTCTCTCACGCTTCCCTGGAATTCGCTCATACAAAGCCTGTACTTGTATCACCAGAATATGGCGACAATGAAAAGCCCACAATCCTTGACCTTGAAGATGGCAACTACGATGGTCCTGACGAGCGTAAACGTTCTGTTTTCTCGCGCGTCTCCGAACGTTTCACGAGATCTCCAACCTCTCCGACTGATAATGCACCTTCGCCTCTTCTCTCAGTAGCGCCACAACTTATGGGCAAGAAGATTATGACCAAACATATGCGCAAACGCCAGGATGCAATTCAAAGACAGCTCGGACTGCTGTTTCTCTACCCTTTATGCTACTTTATCACTTACATTCCACCCTTTGTTGCTCACGCAATGAACTATACCGATTACTACGTCCAACATCCAGTAGTATGGCTTAACATCCTCAACTTTGCCTGTCTTGCATCACTTGGCTGGGTGGATGCATTAGTATTCAGTTTGCGAGAAAGACCATGGCGGCATATCCCAGGCAGCACCGGCACATTCTGGGGATCTTTCCGCTTCTGGGATAACAAGAACACGCGGCGCACAAGTGATGACAGTGTCGCCGATACGGGTTTGGATACAGGAAATACAGCTCCAGGAAGCCGTAGAGGATCTCAGCGCCCAGTGTCCCATCATAACGATGTCATGCGCAGTCGTGATCATATTACGCCGATTACAGCAAGCACGCCAGACCAACGAGATAGCTGGATCGTAGCCCCACAACCTAACGATCAAAATGTTGGTCCTGGTATTACTGAGTGCCGGTCTCTGCGAGTACCAAGCTGGTCACATTTTCGCTCAAACTCTACAGTACTTGCGCAAGGTCCGATCATGGAGGAAGGTGGTGAGGTGCACCATGCTACATATCCTGGGGCCTCACTCACGTCAACGTCTCCACTTCAACAACTGCATAGTCCGCTTGCTTCTCAAGGGAATACAAGAGGACAAAGATTGGGCAGTGTGACTAGTGCACTCAGCAGTGGTGGGAGTGAAGATAGTGGTGATAGAGAGCTGGCGACTATGGATCGGATGCTTGATCAGGCTATGTTGAGGGAATTATCGCGGCCAGAGCGGTAGCATGCAGGGTGATGTAATGAATATGATACCCGCTTAAACAGGAGTGGATGGAAGTTGGGTAACGCACCTTACAGAGCATAGACAGACCAAAAGTAAACTTAATGATATTGATTATAAAAGGGTGAGTGTGCATGAGGAGAAATGTAGTAGTATTCTCAAAGTGAAGTGAAACGATGAGATCTGAAACTTGAGCCATTTTGGGGAGAAGCCAAAGTCCGTCCATTTTTTTTTTCTTGCTAACATCCTTCGTCCTTCCTTGCCTTCGTCCACTCTTTTCGTGCGTGCTTTTCCTGTACAAGGGCTTTCGGATCACTAGGGTAGTAGTGTCCTGGTAAGTCAAGATTCACTTTCCTGCTCGAAGAATCGTGAACCTCCTCGTTCTGTTCTTCAGAGAAAGTGTCATCACACGGTGTCTGCAACAGATGCAGCTAAGGATATCATTAAATGGTGTAAGATATCTTGCTAACATGGACAATTTACAGAGATTTCAGCTTTCTGGGTGCTTTGTCACTGTGGTGATCCCACAGCGTCTAAAACTGCCCTGGTCCATCAAGCTCGACACAACATTTGATCTTTCTGTTGCTGGAAGTGACGAGAAGAGGTATTTTGACGGGTGCTCAGATACCTACCTGCCTGTTTTTGCGTTCCACGGCAGCTACGAGGGTTTTGTGTTGGATTGGTCCCAGGCAGTTACAGAGCTTCATTCATCCTCTGGCTACCTTACTATAGTTGGGTGCTTTTCGGCGAGGCATGCCGTATTGTATGGCGTATCGAAGCATCATCGACACCACGAATCTCTGGAACAACTAACCACGGCCAGAAACATAGTCCCTCTCGTACTACATCCGCTCTCACAAGCAAGTTGCGAGCGGTTGGAGTTGAATCGCCAAACCTCACCATTACAAGTAGCCGTATCGATCGCCAGACACCCACCCGGATTCGCCTTATGCTCACTCTCCACACCTCACTGCCTCCACCAACGGACCAAATCAAGCCACTCCTGGAAACTGATCCCTCCTCCACACACGGCAAACAGCCCCATCCATGGTACCAACATCCCCCTCATACCACAAAAAAACACCATCCACACAAACACCCACCCTGCAGCTCAACCTCCACCTCATCACCAAGAACCAAAATCTGTTCTCGAACATCTCTCCCGACCGCACACCGATACTAATCCACGCATGTAATACCCGAGGCGTGTGGGGTGCGGGCATCGCAAAGGAAATGAAGAGGAGATTTCCGGAGGCCTATGGTGCGTATCGAGCTTTTTGTTTGGAGGCTAAGGAGAAGAGGAAGGGTAAAGTGGGAGACGAGGATGAGCTCGTTGGACAATGTATGATCACCCTCGTCCCATCGCCAGTAGCTTCGAATCCTCGTCCAGGCACCACCACCACCACAAGCAAAATCATAATAGCAAACCTCTTCACCCGCTCAACCTACGGCCCTCTCACCCCCCAAGAACTCGATCACCTAGACTCACTTTCCACCACAAACACATACACCGCCCGCGTCTTCAACGCCACCCGCTCCTCCCTCTCCGCCCTCCTAGGCGGCCTCGTCGATTTACACACCCAAGGCATACTAAACGACCAAGACATTCGAAGTTTGGAACTGAGGATGCCCAAAATCAATTCAGGCCGATTTATGGTTGACTGGGATTCAACGAGAGCGTGCGTGGAGGGTGTTGTTGTGCCGGCTGGATTAAGAGAGAGAGGTTGGAGGGGAGGTGTTGTTGTTTGTTGTTTGGATGAGGAGGAGAGATGATGCGGATTTGAGGAGCGGGGTTGGTCGAGTTGGAGATGGTGGTCAGCGGCTTGAGGTAATGTTTTAGTGAAAGCGAGTGAAGCTGGGTGATTGGTGTTAATGGGCCATGAGATAGGGTTAAGATGGTGCTCGAAGGTTCGGTGTATTATGTTTTGATGAGGTATAGCTACAAAGTATGGATTGGCAGGAACAAAAACCATCAGCCACGCCGAATAAACAAACACTGGCTGGCGGGAAGGAAGTAGAAACACTTGTCTGTGATTCGAGAACGAAGACGAGTCTGCGCGAAGGTTGGAAATGATTGCGACTAGAGTAAAGCCTCACATGATTCTTGTGTGGCGGTCTCAATACACTGGGTTTCCAATTGACTTGTAATTCACTTGCTAGAGGGCGTCTGTCGTGAAGGAGAAGTTCAAAACTTTCAAATTGCCATTATGACATGTCTTTTCTTCTCTAGGGTATCATAAAACATCCTCATTCATAAATCTCATCTGGCGTGCATCTACAGCAATATACTCCCTCTACTCACTCACGTGCTTACTAGCATAACAACCGTTTGCAGCAGACAAGACCTACGCGGTATCCATATCATCAAACTGCAAAAACTGATCAAACGTCCCTTCCGGTAATTGTTGTCCTCCTCCTCCACCACCACCATTTCCAGCATACCCAGCGTCGTCTTGCGGCATCTGGAAATTCGATTGTTGTTGCTGTTGATGAGCAAAATGTTGCGCTTGTTGTGCCCGATTCGCTTGAGCTAATGCGAGTTTGACGGATTGTGCGGATTGTGCTTGATCGAGTGCTAGTTTGACTTGTTGTGCTTGGGTTGGAGCGGTGTTGTATGCTTGTTTCGATGATGGCTGCTGTTGCTGGCCTTGTCCTGGTATTTGTGTCTGTAGTGGTGTATTGAGACGTTGTGGTAGGCTCTGTGTCTGTTGTTGCTGTTGCTGTTGCGGTATTGGTGTAGACGACTGCATTCGTTGCCCTAATTGTCCACCAACATTGGCGGTTCCGTTTCCATTTCCATTTCCACCTCTACCAACACCTTGCACACTGCCCACCTCATCCAATCCCCCCGATATTCTGAAACCAACAGGCACGCTCCGCCCAAAAGCATCTTCTCTCCTTCTACACTTGATTTCCGCCGCCTTGAAGCCCGTCGCTGGTCCACCGGGCAATCTGTTGCAGTCACCTTGTCCATTCATGAATAAACCTGCGTCGAGGACTTCGCCAGCTGCTTTGCCATTTGCGAAACTGGTTGGATCGAGTATTGGCGTGAAGAGGGAGGATTCGTACCACCGCCCTTTGACGTTTGACAGGGTGAGAGAGACGGATGAGGTGAGCAGTGTCCATGTATGATGTCGTTTTGAGGCGGTGGGGTTGGACGCGGTGATGGAGTTGCGGACGGTCAAGTCTGTGAGGACGCGTTGGGGAAGGTGTGCGGGAGATGGTGCGGGATGAGATGGAGGAACGGCGCGGAAGGCGTAGGTGTCTCCGACGAGAATGATGGTTGAGCGGGTCGAGTCTGCAGGGGAACTACGCTCGATTATGGCGTGGAGGATGAGGATTTCATTGACGGTGGTGCTCGTGCCGGTTGCGGCAGTGGATTCTGGATTGCGCAGACGTAATGGATCACCTAGCCAGATCTTCTCACCACCGAGGAAGAGTCCGTTGTAGTGGATTTCAGACACTTGGCTGCCGGATGAAGAAGAGGTTTTGGCGTCGATGCGGTCGAAGAGGGTATATGTTGTCTCTACCATCTTTGCTGATAGGATTGATGCATCTACTGTCACGTCGCCGCGGCCGTAACGTCCTGCAATTACGTCTGGCCAGGAAATATCGGGGAAAGTTAGGACGCGGTTGTTGTTTGCTGGTGATGGATTTAGTGATGTATGGGTCAGAGGCGGTGGACTCCATGCTAGCCAATTACGGAGTTGGTCTTGTGGTAGAGTCACGGTGGGTGTCGATTCCCATGAGTGTGAGAGAGGTTGAACTGTATATTGACGTGGAGCAGTAGTGTTGTAATTTCGAGAGACCAAGGCACCAATCCCCCAAGCTTGACCGCGGCAGAACCAGACGAGTTCACCAGGTCGGTAGTGGAACTCGTTGTATTTCTGGTCTTGTTTCTGTTCCAAGCAGCGTGCTCGAGGTAGAGGTGTGGCCTCTGCTGCTGTAGATGTCTTGCGTGGGAGAGTAGTGGTGGATATTCCTTGTTTCGACGACGTCTTCACCGCTGATAGTGGTCTTGCTGGTATTTCAACCTTTACGTCCTTGACCTTCTCAGACTCCAGCTCTTCTGGCGAGCAGAACTTGCATGAACAGTTGTTGGTATCGCCAGACTCATCAGTGGCCAGCCACAGCAGATGAGGGAAGAATTCAGCAGGACTTCTATATCTCTTCTTCCTTCCACCAGGGTGACCATATAGATATGCATCTTGTCGTTCGTTCCCACCTCCTGCATGATTCGCCTTATCTCGTGGCAGTTTTGCTTCTGCTTCTGAGACTTTGAATTTGACGTGTTCGAAGACGCGATAGTTTTCCGGTAGTGCTGCGAGAATGTAGCTTTTGTCTGGAGGTCATGCGTTAGCCAGATATAGTACACTATTGTTCAGGTTGAAAGTCACCTCGCGCATCTGCCCCTCCAAGCTCACGCATCAGCATTCCTCCTAACTTCCTGCGCCAATCCACCTCCTTCGCGTCTCCCAAAGGACATTCGCGGTAAAAGTCACTAATGCCTTGGGAATTTGGCTTTGAATTCAATTGCGCATCGGTAGGCTGATTACTCTCTCTTGATCCTTTGCCTGACGCTTCCAGTCGGCCATCAGATCGCCGTATGTATAGAGGGAGGAAGGGCGCCATAGTCTGAGTGGATGCAGGACGTGTTTCAGGTTTGGAGATCTGTTGATGTTAGAAAGTTGCACCGGAGCGAAAGTCCGCCGAGTTTCACAATTGTTTGAAAACGACATCAAGGTTCTCAAGCTCACAACAGCATCATCATCGTCATCCTCGGATTACAGCAGATCGCCATCACCTGCTTGCACCGCACCACCTTCTGTTCCTAGGGCTCTGCCGCCTAGAGAGGATAGCTTTACTCGCCACACCTCTCTCCTCACGCCAAAACATCTTCTCACTACCAACAATGACATCAACCACCATACCACCCACCAAAACCCCTCTAACACAACGCCTCCTTCAACGGGCCCATTCCCGCACTCTCTCCGCATCCCTCTACGCCGACAAAATCCACCAAAAGCCTGTTCTCCTCCGTCCCTCCAGCACACCGCTCCCATCCACCAACTCACGTACCCACCGCCAACACATCCGCTCTCTCGCAGAAGAAAAAGCACGCAAACGAAAGCGGAAACCAGCGCCCCTAAGTGCAAAAGAGAAGAGGACGCTGGGCGTATATGAGATACCGAAGGAGGAGCGAAAGTATGCTATCTATGAAGGGCTTTGGCGAATGTGGTGTTCGTATATTCGCGAAATCTTAGGCATTTCGCCTACCGCATCAAGCGGTGGTGAATCGCAGAAACCGAAAACTATATATGTAACGCCAGCATCAGCCGGACCAATATTGGCGTCGGCAGACTTTCACGGCGCAAAGATCACGTGTGTGAGGAGTGGATGTGCGGGAAGAGTTGGTATGGAAGGGATTGTGGTGAGAGATACAAAGTTTACGTTTGTGATTGTGAATAAGAGGAATGAGATCAAGACTGTGCCAAAGGAGGGGGCGGTGTTCAGGTTTGAAGTGCCTTTGGCTGATGATGGAGAAGTGAGGGGTGATGCAGGTGATAAGGTGGATGTGGAGCACAAGGCAGATGAAGCAAAGAATGGCGTTAATAGTGAGAAAGACAGCAGAGCGAAACTGGTGTTTGAGCTGCATGGCGAGCAGTTCAAGAATAGAGCTGTTGACAGGGCAAACAAAAAGTTCAAAATGCATATCCCGCCGGATCTGTAATGAGCAAAGTGGGAGGCTGAGGAGCTTACTTCCTTCTTGGCTCTAGTATAATATTGTCTATCAGTCTCACCATTCTCTTCCCACCATCATTCTCGCCTGTGTCTTCTCCTGCCTTCACTTTTTGTAGTGGCAGCATCCTGACTGCCGTGCTCAGAATTGCGCCTTTTTCCTCATCAATCATTTCGACCTCCTCCATTGTGTCCGGGTCCGCCAAAGACAGATACTCCAACTCCATGTTCATGCGCTCTTCCAAGTCCATGTTAGCATACAGCGCAATCTGTTTCATCGCATACGCTCTGGCATATCCCAGAATCTCTTCCTTCCCCCTCTTCCCCTCTACCAGACAAGCCTTCTCAGCCATTTGCAACATCCTAGGCACCAACACAGCCGCTTTCCTCCTCCTCTCTCCAAGATACACATTCCTAGAGCTCATCGCCAAGCCATCCTCTTCCCTTGCCGTTGGGACAATCACAACTTGTGTATCAACATGGAAATCCTTGACCATCCTCTTAATGACAACCGTCTGCTGAACGTCCTTCTGCCCAAAGTATACGCGATCCGGCTGTACAATATTGAATAACTTCATACACACCGTCGCTACACCACGGAAGAACACCGGCCTCGACGCTCCCTCCAACAGCTTGCCCAGAGGTGTAATCGTCACGAAACTGCCTTGTCCGTCGATCTCACTCGATGGTGGTAGTGTGGGATACATTGTGCTTGTCGTCGGCGCAAATACCGCTGTTATTCGTCCACGTGTGTTTGATGCTTCCAACTCTTCGTTCAACGATCGTAGTAAAGCTAGATCTGTGTCCCACGTTCGAGGGTATGCATCGAGGTCTTCGTGGACGCCAAATTGCGTTGGATTGACGTAGATGCTTATGTAGACCTCGTCGTTCTCGGCTGCTGCACGGCGGGCTAGGGCAAGGTGGCCGGTGTGGAGAGCGCCCATTGTTGGGACGAGGGCGAGAGATTTGAAGGTGGTACGCAGGTGAGAGCGGTGTCGACGAACGGAGGAGATGGTGCGGAGAACGTCGATAGCGGAGGTGCAAGAACCATTGCTGCTAGATGGCATGGCGGAGGGCATCTTGGGTGGGATAGAGGTCGAATATAGGCGTATTACTCGAGGAGTACGGATGCTGAGGAGGTGTTGTCGCGGAATGCTACCTGCATTTGTTAGTACATTGAGTGCCTTGCAACAACGCGCCTACTCACGGCTGACACACCCAGCAGCTCGGAAACAATTACGAAGAAGTGATAGTGTTGTTGTAAAGGAATGACTCATCTCGTGGTTGAGATGGTGAATCGCAGGTTGTCAAGGTGGAAAGAGTGACAATGAGAAGGACGGCTCTTCAACCAGCAAGAACACAGAGCAATTATACAAGCTCATCCTCACTCTGGAAGACTCATCACGGCCAGCGGACAGGTTTCATGTTGATGAAATTTGCCCGCTTCGAATTATACCGACGGACTCGGCTCCGACAACGACCTAGAAAATATCTGAAACCAACATGCGGCAACGATATTGATTTTTGAAACCGTGACTTCTCATACTACATTGACAAGCTGAAAATGGCCGATGATGGCCTTCTCGTGAATTTTGCTATAGATGATGCACCATTTCAATCAAAAGCTGCCTGGAAAGGTGGTAGCTGGAAAGAACGATTAACTGCCAAGAAGTCCGCAGACTTTAATCGCTCCAAGTTTGCCAGGAAGAGGGAGGGACCAGCGTCTGGTGGAAATAATATAGAACTCGGCGAAAGACCTGTAAAAAAGCAGCGAACAGATGTAGCAAACAACGACGACAACAGCACATATGTCCCTTCAGCACGGCCATCAACCTTACAGCCACGTTCGAATGGTCCTAGTCAACGACCACAAGGAAGCGGGAAGCCTCTGCAAATAGTCTCATCTCTTTTCTCCTTCAACCCAACATCCCAGACTATCAATAACGACACACAGCAAGACGACGAAATCGCAGCACAACCCACCAATGCCCCTCTCGATCCAGCACTAGAAACATTCACCTCGCTCGGTCTTTCCACAACGCTCGCCCGCCATCTCCTCGAAAAACTCGAGATCAAAGCACCAACCGCCATCCAGAAAGCCGCAATAACCCAGCTTGCAAAGGAAGATACCGATGCCTTCCTGCAAGCTGAAACGGGGTCCGGAAAGACGCTAGCTTATTTGTTACCGATTGTGCAACGTTTGATGGCTTTGGGTGGCGAGGATAAGGTGCAACGAGATAGTGGCCTGTTTGCGATTGTGCTAGCACCCACGCGGGAACTGAGTAAACAGATTTCGACGGTGCTTGAAAGTTTGTTACGGTGTGCACATTGGATCGTATCTGGCACGGTGATTGGTGGTGAGAAGAAGAAGTCAGAGAAGGCACGGTTGAGGAAAGGACTGAACATTTTGATTGCCACGCCGGGACGACTAGCAGATCATCTAGAGCATACAGAGGTCTTGGACGTCAGTAACGTGCGATGGCTTGTATTGGACGAAGGCGATCGCCTGATGGAGCTAGGTTTCGAGGCGGACATTGAAAAAATCCTGGCAAAGCTGAACGCTGGAGCTGAAAGGAGAGCCCACAGACCGACAGTGGCCGGATTGCCAGGAAAGAGGAACACGATTTTGTGTTCTGCAACGATGAAGACGAACGTGCAAAAACTCGGAGAGATCAGTCTGAAAGATGCTGTGCATATCCAAGGAGAAGGCGAGAGCGACGAGTCAGGGAAAGAGAAGGTGGATAGAGCCTTTTCAGCACCCGCGCAATTGAAGCAATCATATGCTGTAATACCAGCAAAACTGCGATTGGTTTCGCTGACGGCAGCGCTAAAACGAGCATTCGCAAGGAAGGGCTCCGTGATGAAAGCAATCGTCTTCATCTCCTGCGCCGACTCTGTAGACTTTCACTTTGAAGTCTTTGCCAAATCAAGCACTTCCGCAACCTCCAACAGCACCGAAACCTCCAAACCACCTACACCCACAACAACAACAATATCGACCGACCGCACCCACGCCCCATCTCCTCTCCTCTCAGCCAAAGACAACCCAATACAAATCTTCCGCCTCCACGGCTCCCTCCCACAAGCACTCCGCACCTCAACCCTCGCAGCCTACTCGAAATGCACCACGCCAGCCATCCTCCTCGCAACCGACGTCGCCTCCCGCGGTCTCGACCTTCCCAACGTCGACTTAGTCCTGGAATACGACCCCCCCTTCTCCTCCGAAGAACATCTCCACCGCATCGGCAGGACTGCGCGTGCTGGCGCACCTGGCCGGGCCATGATCTTTCTCCAACCAGGTCCCGAAGAGGGCTATGTTTCCGTGCTAAAAGCAGGGCGGCATGACACGGGCGCTGGCGTTGTACGACATGACAGTCGCGACGTACTGAAGAAAGGGTTTGGCAGTGTCGGACTCGGTAGTGGTAATGATTGGGAGGAAAGAGCGACGGAGTGGCAGCTCGACATGGAGCGATGGGTGATTGAGACGCCGGCACTATTGGAGATGGCGAGGAGGGCGTTCCAAAGTACCGTGAGGGCGTATGCGACGCATGTGGCTAAAGAACGTGGGATATTCGATATGCAGAGTTTGCATTTGGGACATTTGGCCAAGGCGTTTGCTTTGAGGGATAAGCCAGGGTCTATGAAGGTGCCGGGGCTGAGGCCGAGTGCCAATAGTGGAAAAGAGAAGAGGACTGGTGCAAGTAGAGCTGCCGGAAGCAAGAAGGGAGGCGACATTGGTGGTGCTGCAGACGATGCTGGAGGTGTGGTTGATGTGGATGAGTCGAGGAGGATTATGAGAGCGAAAGCAAAGATGCAATCCGCAGGTGCTTCGGAATTCAATTTGGGCTGAGGAGGAGGAGGGGGGTGTTGTGTTGTGTTGTGTTCTTCCAGTTTCAGTATATATCCCATAAGGACACTTTGCCATCTTTGGCACCAGCAGCTAGCCAATGTGTTGTGCGTGTGTTTTCGTTTCTCGCTTTTTCTACACTCCTGTACATTGCACCTGGAGAGTGTACGGTGGTTCGTTCCGTCGACGTCGAGGTTTTGACATCAATATTCTGCTCTGTGGATGAATTGATGATCTCGGCGAAAGCAATAGCATAACAGCCGTCCTTGTGCCACTTCAGCACAGCAAGCTCCTTCATAGCCTTTGTGGCATATACCCGAGCTCTACTATCCCATCCTGCAGTCGCAAGTATACGTCCGTCCGACCTTACTGCAAGTCCTTGTTGCCCAGCATGTCGTGTTTGCACTTGCTTGATTGGCTTCTCATCCATTGCGTCTACAAGTAGAGGATGTTTAGCAATAATAGCATCAGCTGATGACGTGAAGTAGCAATCCAGCGAAGAACACAAATCCAATGATAAGATCGGCTGGCTGTGAGGACAGCTTGTATAGATCGCTTCCCATTGCTGAGACTTAACGATACGCTTGAAGACATAAGTGCGCCCACTTTCGTAGCCGGCTATGACGTGTAGATCTGAAGTAAGTGGCGAATGGAAGAGCTTGAGTGCCATGACCATGCCAGTCTTGGTGTTGACTTGTTCGGGGGCTGGGATCATGCCGACTTTCTTCTCGCTTGGAAGGTGGTAAAGGTCGATTTGTGAGTCGTTTGTGCCGGAGACTGCGAGGAGGAGCGATGTTGGCTTTGGGTCGTCATTCGTTATTGTTTCAGGGTGATCTTCTGGGTCGAGGACGTTATTGGAGGGTATAACACAGCTGGCGAACGAGCAAAAATTCGTCGTGACGATACTTAGAGTATGTAATAGCCAAGGATGCTTTCGATGTGTCGAGCCTCCTTCGAGGGGTAGTTGCGTTGACATCGTCTGTTCGTCATGTAACGACAGACTCCACACACAGAGCTTTCCATCTCGGCCATGCCTGTTGCAGATTAGCTCCTCTAACATCTACAAAGATACCGTATTTACTCACGTAATCAGCTTGTCCTCGTCCCAAGTTTCAGCACCAAGCAGAGTAGCCTCATGAGCACGCCAGACAGCCACGGGACGCTTGATTGCAACGGACCAGATTACAATCCATCCGTCGGCATCACCTGTCAGTAGTCGACTATTTTCCCGAAAGAAAAGCAGAGTGTGTATTGCTGCTCCATGGCCACGGAGCACGTAGATGGGTTGTGCTGGTGGGAGTGTGCTGGGAGGTAGGGCAGGTCTCATCGTACGGTGGCGTATAGTCCCATCACATACCAAAGATATGGATACGATGTGCACACTGCATTATACATAACGAAGGTAGGTAGAATAAAGTGTAATGCGTGAACAATATCACAGAAAGTCACGTGACTCAAAGTTTGACCCCTACGTGTTTCAGATTTCTGGTGGCGAATATCACCGTCAGCTTGGATATTTCATGACCTTTGAGCACCTGTGCTCGATACCTTCATAACTACCCATCGTGAGATTTTCGCGTTTTCCTCTCTAGGTCGACTGTTTGATGGCGGCCGAGCATGAGGCAACTTGATCCATTCACAATCCATCACATCAACGTCAGCTGCAATAGACTAGGTATGACACGAGCTGTTTTCGAGATTGCATGTTTAAGAACGTGTTTGAGGGGGATGGTTCATGGCATGACTTCCATTCCTACGTCGATATGGATCCACAGCTTAAGACACATCTCATTTTTAACATCACCAAACTACCCAAGGTCACCCAACGTTGCAATACTTGGAGGTGTTCAGGTGTTCGAAATGCAACCATAGTAGCTCCAACATTGACAAGGCACACTTTTATCGCACAATCCCAAATTAAGGATGACAACTCTCGAAGTGAAGTAATCAGCATCCTCGAGATCTTCTTCTCGATGTTGAGATAACTCCTCGTTGACCAAAGGCTTCCATATGCACTCGATAAGGGGCTGTCCGGACACTCTTAGCTTCGGACGAGGCAAGAGCAGACCACGAAGACAACAACAAACCACATTAGAGTGCCTACTTCCTTCGTCAGAATGGATCCCAACGACTTTCCACTATATATCATCGTTTATCATCTTCTTCTCTTTCTCTTCTTCTTCTTTTCGTTCATCATCATCAGCAGACTTTTATCTCAGCTTCAACCAGACTCATTTTACTCTTATCACATTCTCGTCTCTTGCTTTTCTCGCTTTGTACCATCAATCATATCATCATCATGCGTTTCGCACTTCCCATCCTCGCTGCCGTCATGGCCGTCGACGCTCAAGGTGTCACTAGCAAGATCAGCCCTCCTGGACCTATGATCTCTGGATGCTTGGCCAATTCCGATGGTGCATTTGCTCTTGCCGTCATGCCTATCGATGTCAAGAATGTCAAGCGTGCACCAAAATCCACTTCGATAGTCACCTTGACAACCTTCACGACAACCACCATCCATCCTGGTTCTACCAAGACCGTCACAGAGGAAGAGCTCAGCACCATGACCCCCAAGACCACTGTCACACCTGTCAAGAGCAGCACAAACTATGTGGTCCCAGTCAGGTTGGTCGAGACCCTAGCAACTCTGTCATGTTGCTCATTCTGACAACATCACAGCCAAATCTCCGATGGTCAACCTCAAGGTTAGTCGACCTCTTCATGCCATTGCACTATCTATGCTGACACTTTGTTTCACAGATCCAATCAAGACAACGATGACCGGTGTCAACACTTCCCTATCCACCATGACCTACGCTGTGCCGGTTAGCACAATTCAGGATGGACAAGTCCAAGCACCGTCTTCCGTCAGCTACTCTACTACTGTCAGCACCTCATTGTCGACTTGGACCTCAGTTATGCCAGTATACACCGTGGCAGCACAAGTGCATCAGCGTCAGGCTAACGAAAGTGACGGTGATTCTGATGATGATGAATATGACGAGAATGCTCGCTTCTGGGTGCCAGTAAGTGCATGCACTCCAGAGCCTCAATTCGAATCTGCTAACGTTATCGTCTCAAGGTGTATTACGCCAACGCCACTGGTGCTGTGGTTGGGCAGCCAAAGGAACTTGTTGACGGCGAGGACAACGTGGAGCACAAGATTTCGAAGAGGACAACTGCTCATGGCACCGAGCTCTACACTTGTGCTTCACACAAGCCTCTCATGGCTCTGGTCAAGGACAATCAACTCTTCGATGGCAAGAACTGGATCGGTTACATCGCCGCCAATCATCAGCTTCAATTCGATGCCGGTGTTGCACAGAACGGTGCTCTGTACACTTCCGGCTTCTCCGTTTGCGACAACAACAAGCTCGCTCTTGGTAAGAGCACTGTCTTCTACAGATGTCTCTCCGGAAACTTCTACAACCTCTATGACAGGTCAGTTTCTCCATGTCTCGTCATTGCTGATTCAGCTGCTAACGATTCTGCTAGCAACTCGGCTCCTCAATGTTCTCAAGTCCAGCTTGAGCTCGTCAAAGTGGATGAGAACTGCTAGATGGAATGTTGCTGCGATTCAGTGTTTGAACAAAAGTGGTGGTTTGGTGCGTTGAGGCTTGTTGAATTGCTTGTCTCGACTTGATTCTTTGTTTTGCTTTGTTCTCTTTCTCCTTTGGTAGTTGGTAGCAATGTTCTTCTTTCAACCTTTCTGATCATGACTTGTTCTGAGACCTTCAAATGAAAGCATGTCACACGCTATCCATCTCCCTGTGCAATGGTAATTGTCTCTCTTGCTTACTACCCTTACTTAGCACTTGAACATTGGAAAGGCTCAATCATGTTAGACTGGACGTGATGTTTAGCTCTTCTTGTCAATGAAGGCTTCGCTGGACCAAGGCCGAGAAATGGTATTGATGGCATTGATCAGTCTTTGGAACAAGAGGTAAAATACGAGTTCATTAATCGTCCCTTCATTGCCTTAAGATTGAACATCCTTCTTAGACATTATAAGATGTCTTCTACTATTGTCACGAAGGCTATCGCACCTACAAAATGCCTCTAATACCTAAGAGCCCACCCACACCCCTTCCCGTACTCTTGTCCCTCTTGTCCTTCTTCTTGACCACTTCAGGCTCTGCCTCTTGCTGTTTAGATGGTCCACTTTGCAAACCGCTACGCCCAAATTTCATCCCTGTAACCTTACTCTTGCCATTGCTGGTGATACCCACATTGGACTTTCCTCCTCGACCATTCGCAGTCCTTGAAGCAGAACCAGTGGCGTCAGAAAGACTATCCTCTGAGAATGCACTCGTTGGGTGTTTGTAAAACCCTGATGCCGGTCCTCCTGTCTTGGATGGCGAGGTCGAGGGAATACCCCCACTTTTGTCCTTTTCGCGCTTTGCACCGCCAGGAGAAGCAACCATTGCTCTATACATCCCGCCCCGACTACTACTCGGTGATGACGCGATGGTAGCAGCATTAGTCTCACCTTTGCGTGACGTCGACGACGAAATAGTACGAGAGAGGGCGAGCTGCCTGTTACTGAAACTGGAAGGCGAGCCAGGGAAGAACGGACTCGTGCCACTTTCGCCATGCTCCTGTCGCACATTGCGGCGCCCGCCAAAGCTACTACTTATGTTGCTACTTGGTGGGATCGGGATGCTGCGATTGCCCGCTGAAAAAGATTGCGATTGGCCGTACAATGCACCAATGTCTGTGTCTCGTCTACTGGGTCGTATAGGCACAGCCGTGGCAGTTGTGCTGAAAGAGCCGGGGCTGAAAGGGCTTGCCGGGCCGCCGAAAGGACTTGTCGGGGATGAAGCGGCTGCGGTTGCGATTTCGGCTTCGAGGGCTTTGTTCTTGGCGTCGAGCTCGCGGAAGTGGTGGCGGAGCTGTTTGTATTCGACTTTTAGGTTGGAGTATTTTTCGTTGATGCTGGCAACTGCGACGTCGATCATGTGTTGAGCTGCTGGTGCTAGTTGGCCTGGTATGATGGGATTGGTTGCCGTGGCGTCGGACGTTGGGTTTCGTGCTGCGAATAGCTGGGCTTCGAGTTCGGCTATTCGGTTTGTGGAGGTTTCGATAGTGTTTTCGTAGTCACCGCTTCGTGCTGTAAGACGCATACGCGCTATTTCGAGTTCCACCTCCATTGCGGCTCGCTCGTCTTGAGTTTTCTTGAATTGTAGTTCGCGACTTTCATAGTCGTGCAATTTCTGCTCCAGAGTAGTGATCTTTTGCTGAAGTGTGTTTACTTGCCCAAGCTTGTCTGTAGAGAGCTGCGTCTCTTGTTTTGAACGCAAGGCCTCACTTTCAGCTGTCACAATCAGTTTGCGAGATTCGTCAAGATCATGCTGAGCTTGCTGCAGTGAAACACTCAGCTCCTGCTCCGTCGCTCGCCAAGTACGCTCTTCCTCCTTCAGTGCTTTCAACTTGTTTGTTAGATCCACCTCGAATTTTTTAGATTGATCACGGCTCGTTCTCATTTCTTTCTTGTGACTGTTCATGGCTTTCTGTGACCGCAACAGTTTGTCCTTTAGCATACGATTCGTGTTTATCAAGTTTTGTGTTTCGGCTTCGACAGCTGCTTCACGGATATTGCTGCGTTGCAATTGGCCAATATGGGCTAGATGCTGCTGTTTCAGGTAACGCTCGAAATTGAGGTCGTTCTTGAGTAGCATGACCTCACGTTGCAGGAAAGCCATATTGGCTGCTGGTTCTGGTGCTGGACGAAGAGCAGGAGAACGTGACATCTCTGCTCGAGTTGAAGCTTGCAGTGCGTCCAGATGCGGTGAGGGCGCTGTGGCGCTTCGGAGCGTGGACGCGACACTACTGGCTCTTTTCCCAGGTGCTGGTGTTCTTGACATACGACGTAATTCTTGAGCGGCATACGAGGGTGGCAGTGTAGGGCTGTCCTCATTTAGGTTGACAGGCTTTGCCACGGGAGAAGGTACAGCGGGTGCGGATGTCATTGCTGAGGTCGGTTTGTCTTGCTGCACAGAGCCTTTTCGCAGGAGGCTCAATGGCTCAATATTGCTAACACTCGAGACTCCAGAGACACCAGAACTATATTGAGGACTTCGCCATTTGCTGATTGGTAATGCAAAAGGGTCGATATCGGAGTCTGCTGTCAGATCACTTGACATATCTCGCTGGAGAGGAGGTAAAACTTGTAATGTATCGTCGCCCTCTTCAGGAACGACAAGATACAAGCTAAGGCACTCTGCGACGACATCGGCTGGGTCGGACTTCAGCCATCTGTTCTCCTCGAGCTCGTCTTCGACTGTGGTAGTAAAGAACGCAGGATTGACAATGTGAAGCTTGCTGTATTGTTCTGTCCTCGTTCTGATCACGGACTTATCCAGATCAAATTCTTCGGCATTAGGGAAGCCAATTCTTCTCAAATATTTCTTTGGGTTTCGGCAATAACTCATAAAATTCAACGGATACAGTCCGTAGAGGAAAGTGAAGTAGTGTGTCAATTCCGGTGTCGTAGACTCCGCTGTATCAAAAGAAGACTCCAGCTTTTCCCATTCTTCTGCCTCAGTTTCGTTGTGGTTTGCATCGGTATCGTTGTCAGAGTCGTCATCATCTTCATCTGACTTCTCTTGCACTGCCGCCATTTTGTCGTCACTAGACAGCTCGGTCTTCGCAGGACTGAATCGCTCCCAGACTAAGATCCTACTGTAAATGAGAAAAAGACGTGGTAGGTGTTCTCGGACAGAGCTGGGAATATGAGGTAGGAACATGATTAGGGCGTTCAGGGCCAGAGACAAGACAACTGTAGATGTGTCGATTAGCAAACATCGAAGCAGGTGAGCTATGATGCTTGTTTTTGTCACTTGGTACAAGTGTGGTGGCTGAAGTCGTACGAAAGCGTTCAATAGGCCTAGTGCCTGCATACGTGTGTCCTTGTTGACTATCAGTCTGTCCAATGCGTGCATCAATTCCTGTGAAAGTTAGTAAATTACACCTTGGTGCGACGTTGTTACCAGCTCACCTTTGGCTTCTTCTCTCCATATGTGACCAGGACATCCTCAAGCTGTTGCGCAACAACATCATCTTCACCATCAAGCTCCTCGTCATCTGCATCAGGTATTCTCGTCCTCCTCATATAGGCCTCAATCAATCTGTTCGTGAAATGTACTGCAGTCTTAGCTCTTTCACTCTCATCATCTCCTGCTCCACCCTCATGATCCAGTATATCAAGTAAAAGCTCTTTCGCTGCTTTAGCTTCTGCTCTCGTGCTACCAACGCCGTCGAGAATGGGCTGTATAACAAGCTTGTACCAGTCTTGCAGTTTGGCCTGTCCTCTCAGTTTTGGTCGCAGAACCTGTATGACCTTGATAAAAGCAGATAAATTCTCGTCGTCCACTACAAAATCTTGCGCGCTTGGTCGCCTGACCTTGCCAAAGTACTTCTTATGAACTTCTATCAACTCTTTCTGTAGTTGTGCCCCATCGTCTTCGTCTGCGTCGTCATGTTTTCTGAAAGCTTCAAGCTTATCTTGGAGGTCTTTGGAGAGTTCTGGGTTTTGGATGGGGGATGCCAAGGTTGTACTGAGGACCTTGACAAGGTCTTTCAGTGACCTGGAATATATCAGCATGTTGTGGTGTACTCAATACACTATGAAGTCCTGACTTACATGGTGCTAGTCATGCTGAATAACCTTGCTGCTTGCGCTCAGATATGGCCGCAACCGAGCGGGCTGCATACTATATCTGCGTCTGATCAGTAGTCGGTCACCAATAGAACAGATCACGCAGCATAAAGGTAGTGGGTGAGCAAAGCAAGCAGTATAGACGGCGCATTCCTGTCGGTGATTGTAAGAGAGGGATAAACAATGACGACTGCGGACGGATCTCACTCCGTAGAGCGTTTTCGGCGATTACAAGGTGTAATCAAAAACGGTATATAATGCTCTCGCTTGTCCACCAACGCTGTACTTTCTGTATACAAGCAGTTTGTATAGGTATGAAACTACCTGGTAGAACACGAAGATAATATTGGGTGTCTTCACAGAATAAAACAGACCAAGACAGACCAGCTGCTCAGCTGTGGGTCAGAAGCATACACCGAGATGTAGCATCCATATCTAGCTTCGACATCCTACAGAGGCAACAGCTTGACTGCTCTGCGGATTGCTGTGGTTTTTTCAGATCTAGATCGCACCCACATATGGTCAGCCAGAACCACTTCCAACCACATCCAAAGACATCAACTTCAATCTCCGCTCCAAATCTTTCTCCGCGCTGCCACTTACTGCGACTTCTTGTTCCTTCTGCCTGTCCACATCTTTGACGTCTTCGGGGACACTTGGAGCACTCTCCAACAGCTTCGCAGTCTTCTCTGCTTCCTGGTTTCTCAGTAGTTCTGTGTTCTCTTCTTCTGCTTGTCTTTTCAAGGCATCTTCCTTCTCTTTTCCCTCTCGTAACATCGCTTCGATCTCCTCGTCCAACTCTTCTTCGTCCACCATGCCACCCGCACCCTCCCTTCCAACCGTCCCAATGACTTTCGATACATCCTCCACGCCCACCATTTGTTCTCGTAATCCTTCCATGATACTGTCCACTCTCCCAACCCCGCCAACCTGTTTGTTAAGATCCTCCAGTAGGCCTGTACTTGCCTCCATAGCCTTGACCATTTCCACCTGCGTTGCGGCATCGTCAATACTGAATATAACGCCAGACACCTGTTCAAGTGATGCTTGTCGTCGTTCGAGCGTGGTGTTGGCAAGCTTCTTGGTACGAAGAGCAGCCATCGCCCGCGTTTTCTGTGGCGGTGAGGATGATATTGCTTCCCGGGCTGTAGACTCAAGTGCGGCGATTGATTCGTGGAGAGTATCGATCTGCTGGTCCAAGCGGAGTGACAACGTACGAAGATTTGCAATGGTTTCGTCGTGGGCAGTCACTGGTGCCGGTCTGACCTTGGAGGATGGATCACCGAGCTTGATAGTAGTCATGCCAGTTTCTGGAGAGGTAAGCATGCTTGCATCATGCTTGTCACGAGTAAGGTATGTAAGGAGGATGTTCAAGTCTGCAGACGTGAGAGGTTTGTTTTGGGAAAGGACTGAAGCAAACTCGTGGGTGAATGTCTCCAAGGAGTAGATAGAAGACGTAGAAGTGCCTGCTGAAGTGCTTAGTCGTATCGAAATGGCTTGTGCAGCAGCCTGACGAAAACATTTAGTAGAGCCAGGACGGAGGTTCATAGATAACATACCTCAACATTCGCCAGTATCACGAATTCTCCCTGTGACAATGTTGAACCTCCTATACCAACCTGCCGTAGTCCCCATTTCGCTACTTGCCATGGCGAAGGTACATGAAAGTTGACCCATTTCTTTTCATAGATGCTGTTTGTAGCTTCCAGATAATCTTTTAAAGGCATAATCGTGTTCGAAGCGACAGCGTCTTCCTATGTAAAGACATCTTAGCCATATATCTTCTCAGCCAAAGGAGTCTAACAGCAAGCATACTAGCACAGTATTCAGGGCTACCGGCCTTCCAACGTTGCGGAGTTCGAGCTCTTTCAACAAGCCATTGTCAATCTTTAAGCATAGTCTTCCTTGACCAGGTATAACCCCGGCTCGAGATGCGTTGGTGAGCGCTGTAGTCCATGCCGAGACATTTGCGCGATAACCATCAGGGTTCGTAGTCTTCAAGTTGGAGAAATCTGAATAAAGTGAGGATAGCCGGTTCTTGCTAGGAGAAGTGGTGAGTTGAGTGGTGTCCATAGCTATGTGTTTAAGTCACCTCTTGAAAGAATCCTCATGATCGAGGATGAAGTTGACAAGTTCATTCATACTGCACGGACTGCTAGTTGAGTCACAAATTTGGTGTACTGTTACGAAGCTTGTTTGTCAACAACCTGAAACGTGAATAGTCTTGGCACTGACGTTGTGAAACACACGAGGTTCGTGCTCGCCGATCATCTTACCTGGTAGTAAGGCAAGCTGTACAAGCAAGTGCTTGAGTCTAATGGAACAGGCAGATACTTATGACAGTAGTACGAGTCTCGAGCACATTCATCAACAGAGAATGAGTCTATATTACAATTCATAAATCGTTCTGTACACTACGTTGCAAGTTCTCGCTTAAGGATTCGACGTGGACTTTAGTGATCCAAATTCCAAATGCTGTACACTCAGGAAAGCTTCTCCTCTTGAGCAGCATCATCTTCCACTCGCCCAGCTCGCTCTATTGGCATAGGTCCGACACCAAGCGGATCCGTCATAGTGGAGCCTCCCGCAACCAAGTTGCTGCTCCTTCGGTGTGATCGAGCATCGAGCTTTTCCATTACCGGTTCTTCTCCAGCCACTTCCAAATGGCCAAGCTTACGTGCTAGTACAGCGTCCAGACTCGGGAATGGCTCTGAATCTCCTTTCTTCATGTCCACAGTATCGGCGAGGTCGGCAAGCATGATTCGCATGCGTTGAAAACCAAATGCTTCAGTCTCTTTTGCGTTCAGGTCGTACTCTTTGAATACCTCTTGGAGATTCTTTTCTGCTTGTCGCGGTCTGTCCAAGTTTAGCCATGCTTCTGTAGCGAAAACACTCCATAACGCCGACTTCCGTTTACGAGCTCCCCATTGTTTGCTACCTGTCCCTTGTCGTGAGGCGTATGCAGCTGCGACACGTTCTGCGAAAAGAGCATGCCCCAGAGGGCCTGTAAGGTCAAGTTCAGTAATACGGCAGGCCCAACGTGCTGCATCGTCTGCACCTGAGCCTCCTTGCAACATGAGTAGCTCAACGGCGACCGCCAGAGTCCTCAGACAATAGTACGGCGACAGCGATCGTGCCAGATATGAGTAGCTTGCCGCCTCAAGTAGCTGATCTACTGTCTCAGCACGTATCTTGGCTGGCAGACCAGATGGATTAAGTAGCATAGTCATGGCAGCCATCTCGTTAGCACCAGCATAGTACTTCCAAGCTTTATCGTTACTGTAATCAGTGCGTAGTAACTCATATGTGCTCTGTGCAAGCCGGAAGTCTCGAAGCATAAAGGCATAATCTGCCAGTTTGCGCATAATGGCTTCTGGTGCATCAGGTCGATAAAATCCCTGCAAAGAATCGTAGTTGCTATTAGGATTGTTCGGATTACCTAATGGCGAAGACGCATTTCGTGAGGAGCCAAAAGGAGACCACTTCTTTGCTATCGAATTGAAGCGTCCAGTCAGTCCACGTCTTCTTGACGCAATCTGATCATTCCACTGATCTCGTAATCGTTCCATCACAGGGACTATAGATTGAGTGACCATCTCACGAACGAAGTTACGAATCGATGCAGTGTCTGAGTCGAACAGCCATGGTCCTGGATCTTCGGCTGTTTCGTGTGATTCTACAGTCGTTAGTGATGCATCATTCAAACTACAATCTCTGCATGATATACCTTGTTTTTGAATTTCGGTAAGCTCTTCCGCCGCTGACAGCCACTCACAAATGGGAGCTCTAACACAATCATCATCAGATGGTACACATTGTTCGCTCCGTATTCTTAGTAGGTGGCAATGCAACCCAAAGTGCCTTTTCATTTGGTCGAACAACGTGGTTGACCTTTGTGCGTCATCATGATCTTCATCATGGACAAGCACATAGTACCGCAGATACTCAGGATTCACCCATTGCGGTAACCTTTGATCACCAGCAGTAGTGTTGGCATACATCTGCCTAAGCTCTTCGATGGGATCAGGATGCCGTGAGCTTATCGCAATTACACAAGCCACTGGATGTGACAGGGTCTCATGCGGTGTGACTGGTATACCAGACAACAATCGACGAAGATAAAGAAGGTGAAAAGGAGAGGCATGAGGCGAGGCTGATTCGGCAGTCATGCCATGCGTCAAGTAGTCCTCGACAGCCGGCGGCGCCTGAGACTCAGCGTATGATATGTGTTTTCCTATCGTGTCTTCAATGTATGGTATATCTCCTCCAGTCCGTAGTCTAGCTGAAGATGCAGGAAAATAGCGATCAACAACATCTACACTTGACGGCCGTATGTCAGTGCTCTTACGATCTGCCATCCGAGGACCGTCGAGACCATCTTTGAGTTTCGTGAAGCGTATTCCATAGTCCTCCCAGCTCTTACTCGATCCAGTGTTGTCTCTAATTGTCACCTTGCCCTGTACAGTCTCCCCATACGGTCTAATGAGCTGTAGCAAGCCTCCAGAGTACCCTTTCTGTGCTAACAGATCCTCGACATCTTGTGATGGATATACCGCTACATGTGGTACGAAAGATCTAAGTATTACATCTCTGTTATTCGTGCTTTGAGGCAATATTACGCGTTCTTGAGGGCCGGGTGAAAAGATTGACTGGCCAATTTGCGGTATAGGAGGCGTCCCAGTATTTATGAAAGAGCTGGATCGTGAAGGTGGCGCTGAACCTGAAGTGGTCGCAAAGATGGCCGACAACGAAGGATTGGATCGGCGGAAAGGTAGACTGAGATCAGAGACTAGCCGTGTGCTCCTATCTGCCGCTTTTTCAGGACTGCGAATGCGCGGTAACGAAATTGTACTTTCCGAGAGCTCTAGTTGAGGAGACTGTGCCGCAGGAGGAGTACCCTCGTCATCGTAAGAGGTCATTTGGTAGGGCGCGGACGTAGAAGTGGAAATATGGTCTTATCCGCATGGTCAAGGCATTGGTAGGGAGCGTATAAGCTGGCAGATGTCCTTAAAATGTGGGATTATAGGTAAGATTACAGCCCAGGTTCTGCGTTCTATGTCGTATGCTCTTCGTAAACAATGGAAACTGAAAACGGTCGAAGGCAAGTCGGCTTATCCTGTTCTGCCCTGCCAAACGGAGTTTGATCCGCTAATTTTTGTTTGAGATTGGTTTCACATTTGTTTTCATCTTCTGGCCATAGAATTACTGCGTCAGTGAATGTTCAGGTGTTTAACACGAAGAGTGCGAGCAGGGAGCTATTTGAGAGAGCCTCATATTGGCTCGAAAATAATCGTGAGTGAGAAAGGACGGTCCAATGCTTCCTCCGTGACCAAGACTGTTTTCCGATCGAAGAACTCTACAAATCGAGTGACACCACCTTCACGTCATACGCCTCGTTCCGCCATGGTATCTGCAGCAGCATCGAATGGTGATCACCACCTAGAGCTGACCGGCATTGAAAGTACATTGAGAAGGCTCCTCCTTGATGTCGCATCTTATATCAAGCCTGACTCGCCAAGTGAGCTTCGCTTTACAGGAGGCTGGGTCAGAGACAAACTGCTCGGTGTGGGAAGTCATGATATTGATGTGGCCATTAACGACATGACCGGGTTCCAATTTGGCCTGAAGATGAAGGAGTATCTCGAGCAGCCCGGTAATTCCGAGAAATATGGCCTTGATGGAGTAGCAACGACGGACGAAAGCTCAAAAGCAAAAAACAAAACTGTAGTTGTTGCAGGACTTCACAAGATCGAAGCGAATCCAGAGAAGTCGAAACATCTGGAAACTGTTACGACCAAAATATTCGGGCTTGACATTGACCTAGTTAACCTACGAAAGGAAACTTATACAGAAGATAGTCGCAATCCGCAGATGGAATTTGGAACTCCAGAGGAAGATGCATTGAGGCGTGATGCGACAATCAATGCAATGTTCTACAACTTGCGGACTGAAACTGTCGAGGACTTTACTGGTCATGGCCATAACGATATGCGAGACAAGGTCATTCGGACTCCTCTTGAACCATACCAAACATTCAAGGATGATCCGCTGCGGGTGCTACGTCTGATAAGGTTTGCTAGCCGGCTCAACTATACCATTGACGATAGTGCAAAGAAGGCAATGTCCGAAGAGAGCATCAAAGAAGCGTTGAAAGCAAAAATCAGCAGAGAGCGTGTTGGCGTCGAATTTGAGAAGATGCTGAGGGGTACGTGAGCTGAGTCCTGTCTGAGTAACCTTAACTTACATTGCCTAGGACCTGATCCACGCGGCGCATTGAGCTTGATAGACGAGCTCGGCTTATATGACACCATCTTCACAGATCCATCAACAATCATCGATTTCAAACCTGAGCAGGCTCTATGGCGTCCGTCCTATCACAGTCTGTACGATATCATGTCAACCGAGTCCGACTTGTTGGTCAAGGAGATTCTCCTCGGAGATGAGGAGCAGGAATATATTGCTTGGAATCTGGCCAATTTCACCCCATGGATCGATGCACCTACACCACAAGCATCAAACCCGAAAGGCAAGACCCCACTCCATGTCGCTGTTCTTGCCGCAAGAGAGGGATATAAGGCACCGAACAAGCTCTGCGATATCATTGGCGCTTCAGTTCGCAATGCAGACGAAATATTAAGGCTGAAGGACGCTTTCATTGCCAAACAGAAGTCGAAACAGCAAGTTCAACAACATGATTTGACTACTCGGGACGTAATTGGGATGGCAATAAGAAGATGGGGCACAACATGGAGAAACCAAGCTGTCTTTGCATTGCTAGTAGAAATATCGAGATCTACGAAGGATCAGCAAGGTCGGCGTTCAATCTTTTCTTTGAATCACACAAGCTAATCCCGCGAAACAGCCATCCTAGATGAGTGGAACGCATTTCTGTACCACATCAAGGATCTTGGTCTTCTAGACGCCTACGACTTGCGGCCTGTGATCGATGGCAAAGCCCTTTCCAATGCGCTTGGTCTCCGTCCAGGCCCATGGATGAAAGAAGCTCTCGATGTCGTCATGGCCTGGCAGCTACGCGACCCGTCTGCGGCAACAGTGGAAGGTGCCATCGAACAAGTCAAGAACAATCAGGCACAACAACCAAAGGGTGAGCTCACAGCCCTTCTGATCCGCCATTTTCTCTCACTTACCATCCGTCCTCTT
>Ga0160429_1000288_pt1 | contig 56163 bp, 56 predicted proteins | sample SolpanmetagenomR_FD_108199 | JGI IMG/M metagenome (GOLD analysis project Ga0160429, IMG submission 108199) | Solar panel surface microbial communities from Lawrence Berkeley National Laboratory, California, USA - R | ecosystem: Engineered > Built environment > Solar panel > Unclassified ... | reverse complement strand
GAGGATAAGAAACATCCAAACCACTGCTGCTGGGTACGTTGCGGTCTTGGCTGTGGACCTGAAAACAGGCCAGTACCAACAGCACCAGTATAGTGTTCCAGCAACAATACGGTAAGGTATTTCGACGACGGTGGCGGAGATGGCGAAAGCCCACCAAGAGTAGATGCGGGACTGACCTTCTCGTGATTTGAAAAGTGATCGAAATTCGATGAATTTGGGTTGAAGTTGTTGAATCAATGGTGGCGCAATGGTCAAGACCAAGAAGATGGAGAACAGCCGTGATTGCATGTCGATCTGAGTCTCACCGATATTGTAGAACGTAAAGCCATTGAAGAGACCAGTAACGATGTGTAGCATCATAATACCAACCACATAGTCAGGTGTTCTCCATATCGTTGTGAAACGGCGAAACATCACAGCCTTGAGCTGAGTGATAAAGGGCATGGCGAATTCGCGATCGTCGGAGACCTTGCCTTTGTCGCCATGGTCTTTCTTTTCTGATATCATCTTTTCAATGTCTTCGCTGCGAGATTTGCGTTCGTCGGACTCGTCCCAGACATCACCCCAGTCCTTGCCGTCATAGTCCGGGTTACCTGCGCCTATGGCTTCAAGCATGTATTCGGCAGGATTCGTTTTGGGAGGACACTTTTCGGCACCATTGGCTTCAAAGTACTTCAAAAGCGTCTTTGAATCGTGACCAAGTTCACCGTGGTAAACAGTGCGACCGCCGCTCTCGAGTAAGATAAGTTCGTCGAAGTGCTCGAAGAGGATAGCAGAAGGTTGATGGATAGTGCAGAGAATAGCCTGGCCACTAGCGGAAAGCTTCTTGAGAAGACGGGTAATGTTGAATGCAGCTTGAGAGTCGAGACCTGAAGTAGGTTCGTCCAGGAAAAGCAAGAGCTCAGGCTTCGATGCCAGTTCGACAGCAATAGTTAATCGCTTTCTTGACTCCGGATCGAGACCTGCTCCAGGAACACCAATGACAGCTCCAGCAAGATCGCGCATTTCCATAATGTCTAAGACCTCCTCGACATACTCCATTTTCTCCTTATAAGGAACTTCACGAGGTTGTCGGAGTTGTGCTGAGAACTGAAGCGCTTCGAGAACAGTAGCTGTTGGTTCGTGAATATCCATCTGCTCAGCATAACCTGAGGCTCTCTGAAAGGACTTTGGGAGTTTCTGTCCATCGATCAAGAATTCACCTTCGACATGACCGAATTCTATCCTTTGAGCAAGGACGTTGAGAAGGGTCGTCTTTCCAGCACCAGAAGAGCCCATCAACGCCGTCAATTTTCCAGGACGGACATAACCTTGCTGATCTTTAAGCAACGTTTTCGTCTCATGCTTGGCAGGGATGTGGTAGTTGACGTTCCTCCAGGTGAAAATCGTGGTATTCTTGGCAACACCCTTCTGTTCCTTGTTATCAGAGTTCTCCTCCTTGTCTCCTTCCTTTTCGTTTAAGGTGTCTCCAGACTTGCTACCAGACTCTTCGTCCTCTGGTGTGCTTCCTTTCTCGAGCGCTGCAGCAACAGATGCAGGGGCTTGGCCAAACTTGAATATCGTCTGAGCTGCTCCTCCTTTATTCGGCTTTTGCATTTCCATACCAATCATGGTGAGGACTACGAAGCCGAGGAAGAAAGCACAGATAATACCCCAGTTACGCCACAAGTGATCGTGTCTGTATGAGTACTCAGTATAGACGTAGTTTTCACCACTGACGACATCGGAGCCTGGTGTTGAGCCTTGTAAAGTGCACGACTGGTACTGCACGGCGGTTCCAGGGCCTTCTGGAACAAGGAATGGCGGAACACATTGGATCTGTAAGTTGTAAAATTCGTTGACCATTAGAGCCTCGAATGCGTAAGCAATAGGATCTGCTCGGCGTAACCATGCAAACCAAACACGCATGCTATCGGCAGGAATCAAGTAACCAGTGTACACAATAAGCGCTTGGATGAGAACACCAGTGATTCTTGTGGCGGCATCGAGGGATGGCAGCAGTGATCCAGCAGCTCGGAACATGGAGTAAATAGTCTAGAATCACTTTAGTGCTCGCTCAAACGTCTACTGACTCTCCATACGTACCATGGTAATACTGAACAAGATCAACAAACTTGTGAAGAACTGCGACGGTGTTCTTTGCAAGTTTGACATGAAGTAAACAACGATGTCGAAGATGGTTACTTGGACGAATACCAGTGGAATATCCATCAACGTCTGAGCAATGGCGTAGGCTGAAGGCCTGTAAAACGAGAAGGATTTGTGCTTGAGTAAGATAGGTCGACTTTGGAAAACGGCAGTCAATTCGGCCAGGGCGAGTAGAGAGTTCTGTATCAAGGTATTAGCGTCGTTTTGTTTCGATTGTTCGTTGCAACTTACGAATAGAAGCATGTAGAACATCACACCACCTCGTTGGAAGACTCCAGCCGTAGTCTTGGGAAGCGCATAGAACAAACTGCCAACAATCAAAGATTGAAACAAAATAGCACCCCATTTTCCGAGGAAAGACTGCGGGTCACCTAGGATGACCAAGAACTGTCGTCTAGTGAGAGCCACAACTTGCTGCCAATACGAAATCGTGTAGTTCTTCTTCTTGGAGTGCTTCGTCTGGTTGTGGTGTCTTGTGCTGATAATCTTCTTGAGTTCTCCATGGAATTCTTCGACCTCTTCGGCGTTCTCTTGTGCTTGCTTACTATCCCTAAAGTGCTTAGCAAAGTCGTCGGCATTACGTGGGATCTTCTTCTCTGCACCATCCTCGATTTGTCGTTCGTGTTCGTCAAATACTGAAGTCAAGAAATCTGCAGTAGTCCAACGATCACCTCGTTTGAAGCCTAGGTCTTTGAAGTAGTCTGCAGCTTTTTCTGTCGGCCCAAAGTATGCGCATTTACCGCCTTCAATAACCAAGACCTTATCGAAGAGCTCGTACAAACTTTCACCAACTTGGTACAGCGCCGCCATTGTGCAAATTGAGGTCATGTTGGTAAGAACACGCAAAGCCTCGACGTACTCCCTGGCAGATGATGCATCCAGACCTTTCGTACTGTTGTCATAGAACTGCGAACTAGCACGGGTAACCATGGCCTCGGCAATAGATACTCTCTTTCTTTCTCCTCCAGAAACACCACGAATCAGTTCGTTACCAACCTTGACATCGAGGGTATGTTCAATCCAAAACAACTTTGTCACAATCTTCAGGAATTTTTCGGCGTATTGTTTTCGAGACTCTCCCTCTTCTCGCGATTCTTTGCCCGGTATTCTACACGCAATAGCAAAGCCAAGTGTATCCTTGACCTTTAGTGTAGCGTAATGTAGATCGTCTTCGGGATTGTAAATGATATCACCTCGATAGTTCTTCTCCATTGTCTTATGATCAGTGCCACCATATGTGACTTCACCTTGGACATCCTCGTAGCCAGATCTTTGGTTCGCCATGACTTTCAAGAAGGTTGAGCAACCACTACCGGGCTTTCCAAGGACTAGACACATCTCTCCAGGCTTTAAGCATCCAGTAAAGTCGTCGATAATTGTGCGAACAGGAGGTTTACTTTTCACAGCCTTTGGGCCTTTCGTGAAGAGTGTCTTCAATTTGTGATAGGGTGTGGCAAGAGAGCCTTGTACTGCGGCTCCCATGCCAGCACCTTTGACTGTCAGATGGTCCCAAACGAGACCAACATGACGAGTCTTTTCCTCTTCAGAGTGTTCTCGGCGTTCTTTACCAAACATCTGTGTCAGTAGGCGTTGAATCTCCTCCATCTCCTCTTGGTGCCCGCCTTGCTTGTTCTCCTTGCTTTGGTTCGTCCATCGCTGGGTTAGAGAGTGGTAGATACTGCCTTGGCTTGATCTATTTTGGCCGTTGGTTAACCCAGGTCGTTGTTGTTGCTGTTGTGCGGTCTTGATTGGGACCATTTCCGGGACCTCGTCGTGAGCTTCGCCATCCTCATCACGTTCTTGTCTCTGAGTCTCTCTGGGATCTTCATACTCTTCTACATCTTCCTCATTTCGTTGTGATGATTCTGATTGCGGCTTGGGTTGATACTGTGTCGCAGATGCTGCTGAACTGACTGCAGTGTCCTCTCCACTGGATGACACTCTATCCGGAGTACGATTGTCACCATCTTCAATTGGTATCACATCATTATTGCCATTATTTGTGTAGGGATTCCATGTTGGATCATACTGTGCTTTGCCACCGTACGAACCGGCCTGAGAAGACATGACGAGCTTGTCTTGCTCGAGAAGCACAGAGATATGTCACAGAAAATGCTTTAACACAGATCAGCCATGAAAATGTAGAGACGAAAGAGGCAAAAGAGACGAGTGTGAGGATGGAGAAGAGGCTTTTGTTGATTCAAATTCGCATTACGGGAAAGAAAGTCACAGCGTCAGAGGCGTGCTTTGCCCTTCCCCCACATTGAAGAAAGCGTTGGGTTCCGGCGCGCATTTTGAAATTGCATTCTCCGAAGCTCACGAACTGCCTGCTATGGCATAGTAGTATCTTTTACATCATCCCTTTGTCAACAATTCCTCCTGCGGCTTCCTTAACCTTTTTAACGTTTCGCCCTTTCCCAAGATTCGCTTCTTGGCATCGCTGATGATTACCTGGTAGGTACGTACTCTCTCGCTGTTAGCAAAAAGTATATACATGCAGCCAATGCAACAAATTGCAGCTGCGTGTATGTATAATAGTTGATCGGTTGCGCTTCTGATGATTTGACAGAGTTTCTCGTAAAGGTCTTCGCCCTCGCTTCCGCGCGCAAGAAGGGCCTTAAGTAACTGCTAAAGTGTACCATCATTAGTAGTTAGGGCGAGCAGACGGGCACGAAGCTTAGTTTTAGAGTATAGTAGGACGATAATAGAAGCGATCACTAGTAATTATTTGGCGTGCTTAAGATTCTAGATCATCGCTAAATTGGTAAAGATCGAGCAGGAAGATTCTAATGGACATCCAGACATCTCAGAAGTGTAGCTATTATGCTATTACCTTTTCTTCGTCGTGATTAAATAGTCATTGTTGAAGAAGACACGCCTTGATTCTAACGATGTCACTTAGTCGATAGTGATTATACCGGCCGCAGGGAGATCGAAGACAGGCGTTTGTGTCAAGATGTGGAGAATGATTGTGGAAAAAATATACGTCGCGCGAATGAAGATATCTTGTAGTGTTCGCTTCTTTTCAACTCGTGCTGAAGTGCAACGTTCGAGTATTCAGACTCAGTCGCGTTGAGGCACATTGCGTGCATACATGCTAGGCCACGGAAACCAGTCCTTTGAAACCTTACTAATTGGAGATGGAGAAAAAGGCGTAGTGAAATGGTAGATAGGTATACCAAGTGACGGCGAAGCTGAAAAGAGGCGGCAGATTGTCAGCAGATTGATACGAGGCATAGTTGCTGGAGGCACGAGGGTGAGCAGTATCGAAGCCATATACTTTTCAGGATTTCGTAAGACCCAGCAGACTCCATTCATGGATAAAACCTAGTGTGAGGAGTGTAAGAGTACTTTAGCATTAGCTAGACCCCTCGTCCTGCCGCACTCTAAAAGCTAGGTCCTACGATGGGTCCTGGCACGTGATGTGGTTATAGTACTAGTACGAATGACGGTGCTACTAGAATTGCATATATCTTCGAGACTACTGGCCTTGCTAAAGGGCTGCTGGAGTTGGTCTGTTCGAGAGGAGAGATCTCGGTCGTTTACCATGTCGCAAGTAGAAGCCTGTATCATGTATGCGCTGATGTGGTACTGTTAATACAGTGGTAGCATAGGACGGGGGAAAGCGGGAGGATGGGATACAGGCCTGCGTCAAAAGCGAACATGAAGAGCTGTATACGGGTAGTGTACAAGTGCGATAACCACGAGCAGAAAGAGCGCTCTGAGGAAGTGGTGGTAATATCCGAGTCCTGCGATAATATGGAAGTACGTGCAATGCTGCAATGAGGTGGAAGCGTATAGTATAAAACACAACCTCTGTCGTTTTGTATTCTCTGAATCAGTATCAACTGTGATGGATTCTGCTGCGGGCAAGCTCTTCATGACAGTGCAGACGTCTACAGCACCTTTCGACAGTATCCCGCACATTGTTGTTGTACGATAGCAACACACCACTTCTGTAGGGCATGGCAAGCCACAAACGAGGGCCTGGAAGATGACCGAGCACTTTTGCCCAGCAGCGCCCAAGTTCAAAAGGCAAGTCTAGACCTTAGACTGACCACTTCCGGCACTACCCGCACGCATCAGCTGACGGTTGCTCCAAACCTCCAAACCTCGAATTGGAAAGAATGGAGAGAGAATGGAGAAAACTTGGGGAAAAGAAAGCCGTGGTGAAGCTAGACTTTGATGATTTAAGCTGCTGGGAGATCCTTGCTTGGAGCAAGAAAGTCAAGGAACGCTGCTTTGCTGATATCTGTAGTGGCGCGTTTGAGGCTGGAATTGTTTGCCCGCCATAAATGGAGAAGTCGATTCTGCCAAACAGTGAGCACACGAAGAAGATGTACAGTATCAGATTTAGGTCACAGCTGCGATAATGGCGGGAAATGTTCAATAAGATGTAACAAGAACAACTGCCCCGGACAGTTGCCGAGAGGTTACCGACAAAAGTTACGTTCCGGCTGATTATCGTGTCTGTAGACTGCCCCGAACAAATCCGCACACGAAGTCAACTACAATCCCTCAGCTGTCCGTTTCTCGCCGATACTCGTGCCATCCGTGGTCGATAAATAGCTACTACCTTGGCTCTCGGTTACTCCCCCGAAATCTACTTAAACAAAGCATTCCCCCTCTCTCCAAAATGGCCAACAAACTCGCAGCAACCGCTCAATCCGCTCTCACTCGTACCGACAGCAGCTCAGCCTTAGCCTTGAAGAAGACCCAAGCAGCAAGACAACAACAAGCAAACTTCCACTCGTCCTCCCTTGTCACCCAGGGCATTACCACAGCCATGTCTCCCCAAACAGTCAACAAGACCAATCTGCACCCTGGTGGTGTCCAGTAAGCTACCAACAAGGCTTCTGGAAGCTACACAAGACTAACAATGACAAAAGGCCCCAAGCAGAGCACACTGAAATCGAGGAGGAACTTCACGAGAAAGCCAACATTGATTACGATCGTGTTGCCATTGTACGTCCATATGTCCACCAGTATACCCTAAACCAATTCTAACAGTATCTTTCAGATTGCCAACCCCTCTGTCCCTGCACTCTACGAAGATGCCCTCGTCTACGAAACTGGCTCTGCCATCACATCCTCTGGAGCTCTATCTGCATACTCGGGAGCCAAAACCGGTCGTTCTCCTTCAGACAAGCGTATTGTGAAAGAGCCATCATCAGAAAACGAGATTTGGTGGGGACCTGTGAACAAGCCCATGACACCTGAGGTATGCCATTTCCCATCCTTGAGAGCTTTTCTTTTTCTGTCCATGATGCAATTCCACTTGCCCCTCATTACTTCACCCCTCCTCATGCCCGGTGTTGCCGAGGTTTGCAATGCAATTGCCGTTTGACGGAACTCTATCCGGGCGATGCACTTCCAATGCATACTCATCACGTGACCACGAGAACAACTTATTCCTCGGGTTAAATACTGATCATCTGTATAGGTGTGGAAAATCAACCGCGAACGTGCCATCGACTACCTTAACACAAGAAACCGCATCTACGTTATCGATGGTTACGCCGGATGGGATGAGCGCTACAGAATCAGCGTCCGTGTTGTCTGTGCTCGTGCCTACCATGCTCTTTTCATGCGCAACATGCTTATCCGACCTACACGAGAACAACTCAAGCACTTCCACCCCGACTATGTCATCTACAACGCCGGTGCCTTCCCCGCCAACAGATATACCACTGGTATGACCTCGTCCACCTCAGTATCTCTGAACTTTGCAGAGAAGGAGATGATTATTCTTGGTACTGAGTACGCTGGTGAAATGAAAAAAGGGTCAGTGTAAACCACGGCACACTTCACAGGCTACTTTTACTGACGTCCTACAAGAGTCTTCACAGTCCTCTTCTACGAGATGCCTGTTAAGCACAACGTTCTCACTCTCCACTCTTCTGCCAACCAGGGCGAGAGTGGCGATGTCACAGTCTTCTTCGGTCTTTCAGGTACCGGAAAGACAACTCTTTCAGCCGACCACAAGCGGAAGCTCATTGGAGACGATGAGCACTGCTGGTCAGACAAGGGTGTCTTCAACATTGAGGGCGGTTGTTACGCCAAGTGCATTGGTCTCTCCGCCGAGAAGGAGCCCGACATTTACAACGCCATCAAGTTCGGCTCCATCCTCGAGAACGTCGTCTTCGACCCCGTCACTCGTGATGTTGACTACGAAGACACCACTCTCACAGAGAACACTCGTTGTGCTTACCCAATCGAGTACATTGAGAACACCAAGATTCCTTGCATCACTGACGGCCACCCAACAAACATTATCCTCCTCACTTGCGACGCCCGTGGTGTCCTACCACCAATCTCCAAGCTCACTCCTGAGCAAACCATGTACCACTTCATCTCCGGATACACATCTAAGATGGCTGGTACTGAGATGGGTGTCACTGAGCCACAAGCAACTTTCTCTTCTTGCTTCGCTCAACCTTTCCTCGCCCTTCACCCCACACGCTACGCCAGCATGTTGGCCCAGAAGATTAAGGAACACAATGCCAACTCATGGCTTTTGAACACCGGTTGGGTTGGCGCTGGTGCTACTCAAGGTGGCAAGCGCTGCCCCTTGAAGTACACACGTGCCATTCTCGATGCCATCCACAGCGGCGAGCTCGCAAAGGTATGTCTAGAGATGTTCCATACCTCCAAGATCTGTAGTATATACTAACACAACATCAGGTCGAGTACGAGACATACGACGTCTTTAACCTTTCAGTGCCCAAGACTTGCCCTGGTGTACCTTCGGAACTTCTCAACCCTGAGAAGGCATGGAATGCTGAGGGTGCCTCGTTCAAGGACTCTGTCAAGGGTCTTGCCGAGCTGTTTGTTAAGAATATGTCGGAGCGCTTCTCGGAGACTTCGGACGAGGTCATCAAGGCTGGTCCTACACTATAGGAGATTGAGCTTAGATTGAAATGATAGCATGACACTTTTTATCTTTTACATTGGAATTTTGGGCAAACAATAGTAGATGTCTTTGTGCGAAACATTCTTACAAGTTCCTACCTAATCTTTGCATATATGAATCCATCACCTGTCTCGCGACTCTCTCTCCTTCCCCCTGCTCTTGTATCATGATAGCAAAGCGACCTCGCGGAAATCCGTGTCGCGGGGGCAGTATGTCGTTGACCGCCAAGGCCGCGTTGTCGTTCGTCGTTTCAGCCTCTTCCGTATCTTTATCGTGCCTCCTCATCCAAGAACAACAAACCGAGACGACCGTGAACCTTGTCCTGCAACTTATGGGCTGCTAACAGCATCCGCCCGAGAGCAACATGTCTGATTCCACACTCGTACTATGTGTGCTAGAATGCGCAACGCAGTAGCTACACATCTACATCATGCAAGAAGCCTACCTTAGCTCGAAACATGAAAGAGGATTGGAGGAACAACACGACACGAAAACAAACACAAGATGATGGGCGGGCAAAGTATAAACTCGGATCTTCGCCGTGATTCGCAAAAAGCATGTATACAAGGCTTGTCTTGAGGTGTGACTGGTCAGCTGGCTGGGTGAAAGGAAAAGACCATGCATGTGCCCTCTTTCCCCGCAGAGTACCTCGTAAGTACCTTGGAGTGCTGTGCTACCTACAAAAGCTGTCCTGCCCCTCTTCTGTGATCCAAGCTATTGTTTATCTCTTGCTACGGTACTTGTCTCATGCAGCTTAGCTGAGTATATTATAGTATACATTGATTGAAACTGTTTAGGAGAAGAGTATTTCTACTTTCTTTGGCAGGGAGTGTCTTGTTTTCGTGCTGTGATATCGAACTACTTGATCTGGAGCTTTTGGACGCTGCTCTCGTGTTGTATCAAGACGTTCTCTGCTGCTCGCTCATACCCCCAAGACAGAAGAATCATTCCTGACATCAATAAACAATACTACCTACCGGCATACGATTCACTCTTTGGTATGATGATCAGTAAGCCACAGCACATGCTGTGATACAACACTGACTATAGGTAGATAGCAGAACGACAAGTACCAGACCATCACCAATATATCACAGTATTTATATCATCATCCAATCTCGGACGCAATCATGTCTTCAACATCAGCACCCACCCTCGATCAAACACCAACGATCGCGTCGGCACCAACACCAGCAACGAAACAGGATTTCCTGCACACTCCGGCAGTCCGTGCCGCTTTACCTTTTGTAAATGGGTGAGTAGTGCTTACTATGACTTTTGACGATCCATCCACTATGTCTATACTTACACCTCCACTTCTCTAATCATCTCTCCACTTCCACCCTTATCCTCTCGTCCACCTCCACCTCCACCTCCATCCACCCTCACGCCACGAGCCCACTCATCTAACCCTTTCCCCCCAGTGGTCTCGCAGGCATGTCAGCAACCACAGTAATCCAACCCATCGACATGATAAAAGTGCGCCTCCAACTCGCCGGCCAAGGCGTCCGCGACTCCGGTCCAAAACCCACCTCCCTCAGCATCACACGCTCACTCTTAGCATCCGGTAAATTCCTCGATCTCTACACCGGTTTGAGCGCTGGCTTGCTCCGTCAAGCCGTGTACACGACGGCGCGCCTGGGGATTTTCGACACGTTTATGGCTCGGTTGGCAGTCAGAGGGAAGATTGGGTTCAAGGAAAGAGCGGCGGCTGGGTTGAGTGCGGGGGGGTTGGCTGCTAGTATGTTGATTTATTTCCTTTTTGTCTGTATTCATGGTCTTGTCCTTGCTTCCGTGTTCATGTCGATGAGTGTATGATGTGGTGTGTTGAGTGTGTTGCTAACTCACAAACAGTGGCCGGCAACCCAGCAGATCTCGCCCTCATCCGCATGCAATCCGACGGGCTCAAACCCCTCGCCGAGCGCGCAAACTACAAAGGCGTATTCGACGCTCTCGGCCGCATTGCGCGCCAAGAAGGCGTCGGAGCGCTGTGGTCTGGTGCTGCACCGACTGTTGTAAGAGCTATGGCGTTGAATTTTGGACAGCTAGCGTTCTTTAGTGAGGCCAAGGTTAGGTTGCAGAATATTGAGGCAATGGGCCCGAGGGGGAAGACGTTGGCTGGTGAGTTGTTTCTTTGTTTCTTTGTTTCTTTGTTGGTGGTTGTGGATTGTTGGTGTTGGTGGTGGCGTTAGTGGTGGTGATGATGATCGGATTGTCCTATGTGTAACACTTTGCTTCCTACTTTACCTATACTAACGTCTACATGCGAACGATTACAGCATCAGCAATCGCAGGCTTTTTCGCAAGTTTCTTCAGTCTTCCGTTTGACTTCGTCAAGACTCGTCTGCAGAAACAGACCAGAGGTGCCGATGGCAAGTTGCCGTATAAAGGCATGGTTGATTGTTTCGCAAAAGTGACGAGGGAGGAAGGGTTGATGAGGTTTTATAGAGGGTATGTCTATTTTTCTTGCTTGTTTATCTTTGTTCTATGGGACATCCGTTGCTAATTTCTGCGTTTTTCCGATAGATTTGGGACATATTATGTTCGCATTGCGCCACATGCCATGGTCACGCTTATCGTAGCCGATTGGTTGGGTTTCATTACAAAGTAGTCTGATGTATTGTTTGGTTTGGTCTGTTGTCTAGCTTTATCATCAATGATTATTTTATGCTTTCTTTGCAGGAGATTCGTATGCAGGAGGTCTTGCTTACTTGCACGCACACAGGTAGGAAGCGGGCGTGCGTCCATCCTTTGGCTGTTGTGGTGTAGTGATCACAGTATGCCTTTATCAAGTGACCCTTTGGTCTTTATGATAGATAGACGGGATCATATATAGGCGTTATTACTGGTATTGGACATACCTTCTCCAAGCTACCAGCCAATCTCATCGACCAACCATTCCGGCTCGGCATCCTCATCGTCTTCATCATGCGACAGCAATTCAGAATCCGCCTCGAAGGCATCCTCATCAGCTTCTGCGCCTGTATCATTTGCTTTTGGATCTGGATTTGTATGCCCATCTCCTGTAACAGTCCCAGCTTCCTTTGATGCTTCGACTGCTCGATCAGGTTGGGTTGTATTCGATATTTGCGTGTCGAGAGCGGTATTGTTGTCCTCAATGATGAAACCACCACCAACATCGCTTTCGATCCCTTCTTTTTCTGTTTCGCCAACGTCGTCCTCGACGGTGAAACCACCACCGTCTGCGGGTGGTTTGATGCGATACGTGTGTTCCGGGTTCGAGACTTGCTCGCCCTCATTCGGTTCTTCGAACAGGGAATCATACGTTCTGATACCCGGTGGTAGCCTACTTTGTAGCATGACTTCATCACTTGCATCAACTTCGAAGCCACCACCCTCCATAACATCTCCATTACCATCATGTTCAGGCAAAAAGCCACGGCCCTGATCATGATCGACATCTCCGTCGCCGAAAAACCCTCCTCCTTCCTCAATCTCGTCATCAGGTCGTGTAGGTGATAGAAACAGCCCTGGCGTATGTGTGCGCGGTAACTGTGGCTTCTTGCGCTGGGATGACACCTTGTGAGGGTTGAGGTGGTGTAGTGCACCGCCTTTGTCCCATGGCGAAGGCGTGACGATGAGTTTGTCGTCGATACGCGGTGCTGTAACGAGAGCGTCGAAGTCGTTAATGCCAATGTCACCACTATCAAACACATCTGGCTCATCTTGATTGCCAGCTGTCGGCTGTGCAGATGGACCCTGGTCGAAATCAGGCAGGAACCCTCCTTGCTCGAGATTATGCCCGCGTTCTTCCTCATCCTCAATTTCCTCCATCTTCTCATGCACCTCCTTATCTATCCGAATGTCGCTCTCCTTCTCGCCCTCGATTTCGTATCCCATAATGCGCTCTCTGACCCGCAACCCCACCATGAACTTCTTCCACCACTTTATAGCCTCTTTGCCTCGCTTCTCCTGCTCCTCACGCTCTACTTGCCACCGCAGACTCAGGATGGTTTCCTTCATTGCATCTCCGAACTCGGCAGCTATCACGACACCATCCACGATAGCTGTGCCACGTCTACCTTGGAATTTGAAACCGGTCACAGCATCAGCGTAGTCAATGCCGAGGATTTTGGCGGCTTTAGGAGCTTCAGGAGCGTGAACGTGGATGGCACCAGGTGGTATCATGGATGGAACGTAGATGTCGAGATTGCCAAAGGCGTTCTTGGAGATGCGACCGTCTGTGACGGGCGTGGGTATGTAGATGTTTGTTTGGTCTACAGCATAGAGTGCGAGACCCTGCTCGTCACCCTCGTTCGGAGAGTCGTTAGGAGATGCCGATCGACCTCGTCGTGCTGTACGGCGTGCTATGCCGTATTTGAGAGCTTGTTCTCCAGCCTTGATATTGAGTTAGTGTATGCAACAGATACTTGGTATGAGAAGATATCCCACCTTCAACTCACGCCCACTGCGATACCACTTATCTGCAGATCTCACAAGCTGGATATCACTTCTTCTATAAATTGGTTCTGGAATACCTTTGCCGGTAGTGAGTTTACCAACTTCACGCTTGGGATTTATAACTTCGTTGTGCTTAAGATGTCGTTCGATAGCATAATATGGATGATCCTTGAAGTCTTGCACGTTGCGTGGCATAGGCTCGGCCGCCTCCTTTCGTGATAGTTCTGCATCTTCTACTTGGTCACGGTCCTAAATTCGTCAGGTATGTCACGGATCACAAGTCACCTGGTAACCTACCTGCTTAGGTCCTTTGTATATTTTCATCGCCCTCTTCCACCAGCGTTGACCATCTTTCGTCGCTTCCACCCTCGATCGGCGTGTCTTTGCGTTATACGCTTTTGCATATCGTCTCGTGACGTCTTTGGCAGAGCCGCTTTCATCAAATGCAATCACATAACTCATGTCATTACTGCTATCGGCCAAAGGTGGTTCGAGCTTATGAGGTTTGTCGACCGTGCGAGTGACGAGTGGGTCGACAGCGAGCCACTTTTGGTATGCCGCATCGAACACTTCAACCCAGTAGACTGGATATTTGGACTCTATTATTCTCTTACGCTTCACTGCAGAGATCGATCAGCATGTGAAGTCTGTTAGCCGTCTACTTCGCTTACCTGGACTGGGAGCTTGACCTAAATCGGCATTACCTATAACAGCAGGTACAGTACTCGTTCCAAAGCGTTTTATTGGAGGAGGTATGTTGGGTGTTACACCGTTACCGATTATGGACGAAGTGTTCGAACCTGTGCTTTCGTTGCCACTAGGACCTGATTCTGTATCTGATGCAGTCATTCGGACTGTTTGCTTCTGTTTTTGAGGTGACTGTATCGGAGGTGCGGATGCAAAAGACAGTGGCTGCACAGAACAAACCAAGCGTGCGTCGACATCTAAGCCGCGAAGTAGAGCACAGAACAATTGTGCCCCTACATCTCGAGACCCCTGGCGCTTTCTGGCTAGCTTGACGTAAGCTTTCTTGTCTATGGCTGTCTCGGTGTTCTTCAATGGAGCAAACTATATACTGATCGTTAGGCGCGTCATTTCACTATAAGTCGTTCTAGTCGCACCTGATCACCACTGATGTTCCAATGAGGCCTTCGGAGACCTCGTGCAACGATCTTAAAAGCTATACGGAAAGTGTCCGATGCTTGTTGCAGCCCGTCTTGTAGCGATCGCGATCGCTGAAATTGTGACTCGGATGATGGTGGATGCAGGTATGATCGCGTCCGGTCACCAACCAGAGCTGCTAAGCTTTGCTAGACTAGTGTGAACATGTTTAGCTTGCTATGATTATTTCTACTGGAGCGTACCTGGATCTGTTCATCATTGCACCATGCATTACGCATGTATACGTGTGCCAACAAGCAGCATAAATGTATTTTATGTATGTCTAGCCGCTTCTGCTTTTCCATTGTTGAGGAGGATAGACGTTGGTTCGTTCTCGATTTTTTGCCTTTTGCCTTGTCGCTGTCGAGAATAACTGCAATATTCAAGTTTGTTGCAAGATCTGCAGCTGTAGGCTGTTCAGGAGATTCGTCTCGCTCCTGTGGCACCCCATCAAGGTCAACATCTTCAAACTCAAAGTCACTTCCTTCTGTTTGGTAATCGTCATATACGACTTGTTGTGGTCGGTTGCTACTTTCCGACGTCCCTGCTGGCCTCAGAGCACGCTTCGCTGGAGTTGTTAGTTTCTGATCCGCAGCTGCAGTTCGCCCAGCTGTTCTGCGCTTTTTTATTGCACGTCCATCATCGCCGGAGCTCGTTGCGACTGCCGCAGCCTCCTCATCAAGCATCTCATTATAGTAATCTGCAGGATGCTCATTTCGACGTGTGATGGCAGGTTGACGTCGCCCACGGATGGGAGCTTTAGTAGCTCTGCGCTTCTTAGGAGGCATGCTGGTGATGACTTGATCTTGTGTTTGACATGGCCAAGAACAGCGCGGAATCACAGGTTTTCTGCGCACGAAGTTTTACTAGATCCTAGGTATCACAGCCTTCGCCCGTCGATAGTCATTCACACATGATCGATCGATAAATGATAGGTTTGCTTGAGGTGGCACAACATTCGGACGACGCTGTCCAAAGGAAGTGGCAGATTAGTAAGCTCGGAGATGCCGAAGCTATACTCTATACCAACAACAACACGAAACATCGCCAACTTCGAGTCTCGACAACAACGCCTCATAGTCATGGCTACTCAGCTTAATCTTGACACGTTGCTTGCGGCTCATCCAGATACAGGCGCGTCTGTGGCCGTGCCATCTGCCTCTTACGTGGGAGATCCAGCTAGAGGTTTAGATGCGGAAGCCTCAACCTCTGTGAAAGAGTCTAGCTCAGAGTCCGCATGGAAATTCCGTCGCAGAACTTGAGGCGCGCTTGCCTGGCATGAAGTTGGACCACGATCCCAACCATCCCGGTCGCCATTTAGCGCCACCATTAGATCACCCAGAAGAGGCGGACTGGGGCGATGAATCAGATGACGACTACGACTCGCTCCTATATTCGACAGACGAATTTGACGACGAATTTGACGACGAATTTGACGACGAATATGGCTACGAGGCTGGGCTAGACTCGGACCCAGAGTTGAAGGCAGAAAGACAAAAGATGCATGCCGAGATCGACGCGGAACTGGATGCAAAACGGACACCTTCTGAAGTCGAGCTGAACCTCAAGATAAAACGTATGACGGAGGTGAGGAGAGCTGGACGTAATGCAATCAGGGAGGGGAGACCTCTCCCATCAGCCTGCATCGCGTGTTTCAAAGATTGGCAGCACAGCCGACGGTACTTTGATGCAGTGTTCGCGCTGCAAGAGCATTAAGTATTGCTCTGCAGCCTGCCAAGAGGCTCACTGGCCGAAGCACAAAACTCAATGCAAGAAATTTGCCGTGGATACGACCAATCCTGACAAGTACCCATTTCATGCCATCTTCCAGACCAAGTTCCTCCACAACCGCGACGAGACCAAGACCTATCAGCTTTTGATCGATTGCCTCCGCATGCACCAGGAAGATGTCTACGCACTAAAAGGCGACCTTATGTTTGGTACGATCTACAACCAAGAGGCGAGTTCTATCAAAGCGTTCAAACAATTCCTCGCCAAAGCCAAATGGGTCCCTGGTTTCTTCCCAGCTTGGTGGACTGAAGAGAAGGAGAAAACATGTATTGAGTATGGCATGACTGACGCCCACTTCTCTTTGAAGTGCGCTCAGGAGAAGCATGATATTCAAAGGCAGTGGAAAGATCCGCAGATGCCAATGAAGTTGAGGATGGTTGCGGAAAGTGTGTATAGTCAAGATCCGGGAGAATCTGGCAGTGAACAAGTCTTGGATATGATGCTACAAACTGAGAGAGGTACTATCAGAGCAACGACGCTGGAGGCGTCTGCTGCTCGGAAGAAGAGGTAGAGTCCTAACGGGCAATGCTGCTCAGTCGGCACATGAATTCAAGTTGCTACAGGCTAGCAACACGAACCTAGTACAATCCTCTCCTACAAGAGGGTACATGTACATCGACAACCGCACAATATGCAGAGAGCATATGCCACGAAAGCAATCCGACAATACCTGCATCGTTGCGGAGGATGTGACAAATTGGTATAGTGCAAGCGACAGATTCGCTAGGACGAGTTTAAGCAGAATGCAGACTGAGTCAAGTAAGTCTTTAGCTATGCTACTCCGACATTCATGCTGACGCTCAATTAGGGATCTTGTCACGCATGCTCGATCCAGGTTTTCCAGAGGATGATCATGAGAATTAACTGTTCGACCAGAATGGTGGCAGAGACGTGGAGGCAAAGGGTTATCGAGATAGCTTGGCGCAGATCGATCGAAGTCGAAGCTGTAACCTCAGCCCGAAAACGAGGACAAAGCTGTCGCTTCAACAAAATCATGGGGACTAAGCTGTAGCCTTAGCAACACCTTACTTCAACCCAAACATGAGATCCAAAGCCCTACATATATGGAAAATGGGCACAGATCCATTGCATTCAACAGAAAAAACCGACGCTAACCTACAAACATAACACAAAACCTTAACATAACTTGCAATTCCTATCCAAGCACATAGCCACGCCATCTAGCAAACTCAAGCCATCACATATCCCCCACCATGTGGGCCCTTCGCGTCCGGTGCCCTCAAAACCACACCAGCCGGTCCAATGCCACCGACCACATTCATCGCCAATGCCGTCTGTGTCGCATACGCCATCCCATCTCTCAACCTGTGCCTTTCTCCATTCGCAACCATCTCATGCAACACACCTCCCAAAATCCCCCTCTTTTGAATATGCGTCGCATAATGCGTTGCCGCTGTCCTACACGTGCTAGTCTTGCTCGACGATGTCGGGCTCGCCGTGACCGTTGCCGTGACCTCGCGCACACTAACGCTGTAATAAGTGCTTACGACCGTGCTGTACACCGTCTGCTGCGTGGTGACCGTGGCCGTAAACGACGTTGTGATGTACTCAGTCACTGTGAAGCTTCGGCCAGCACTATCAGTCAGTGTTTCGCGGTTGGTGATCGTGCTGACGCCTGTGGTTTGGTAGGTCGTTAGGTACGTGCTTGCAACGAGTGTGTTTTGCACTTGGCCGTAGCAGGGGTAGTCGGTGTAGAAAAACCCTTCGGGCGCTGTGATGTAGCCGAGTGTTGAGACCATGGTGCTGGACTGGATTACGTCCGTGGCGACAGCAAAGGAGGTCATGATGCTGGTACCGCCAGGGCCTGAGGCCGGGAAGGTCGCGTTTGAGGGCATCAAGCCGTAATTTGCGGGTGCAGGAGCATAGCTCGAGGAGCCCCAGGTGGCATAGTAGGTTGTTGTGACTGGACTGCCGGAGACGGTCAGCGGGTTGCCGTTGTTGTCGAAGACTGGCGCGGTGCCGTAGCCGATGGGGATTGTGGCTGTGAGTGTGGCCTTGATGGCTGAATTGTCGTGGCCGGTTACCTGCGACTGGGTGTCGTCGTAGTAGGTCGCGACGGTGCTTTGGTAGTAGAAGGCAGTTTGTGTTGGGGTCCCGGGGTAGGTGATGTAGCCCAAGGTTGAACTGCCAGACACGAGGTAGGAGGTGTAGTAGGTGTTGTTCTGCGCGTTGCCCCTGCAGACTGGAGGGAGTGCATAGTTCTGGTTCGTTACTGTTGATCCAGGGCCACCGCTTCCGCTCTGTGTTACTGTTGGTCCAGAAACTCCGCTTCCTCCACTGCCTCCACTTACTACAGTGCTTGCACTATATTGCGTGCTGTACGTGGATACAATAGGGTTGCCGTTGGCGTCTGTTGAAGTCGACACCAGATAGCTTGTAGCAGTCACGGTGACACCTGGACCAACGCCTGTTCCATAGCCAGTTCCCCCAGAGCCACCGGATCCATCGCTCGTTCCTGGCCCGCCAGGTCCACTGCCTGTACCACCAGTACCAGATCCCCCAGTTCCTCCAGTTCCAGTTCCTCCAGTTCCAGTTCCTCCAGTACCAGATCCTCCGGTTCCTGTTCCTCCTGTGCCTGTGCCTCCAGTGCCAGATCCTGTACCAGTGCCTCCTGTACCGCCAGTACCCGACCCGCCATTGCCGATAGGATTACTCATAGAACCACCACCCGCAATCCTCATCTGCAAATACGCGCTTCCCCAAGCAGGTGCCTTCATAGTACCATTCGCAGACCTGTAGAGTATACAATTAATCTCATCAGGATCAGCATCATAGCTGACAGCGGTACAAATCGTGTTACCTGCTGCGGCATAGTTGTATGTGTCGCAAGCTGCCATACAGTTCGCAAAGCTGGTCGAGTTGCTGTTTTGTATAATGTCGCCTGTCAACATAATGCCGCAGGTGACAGTGTAGACCATACCGAAGACGTCCTGGAATTGAGTCTGTGGTGATACGGGACAGGCGATGCTGCCACTCAATGGTGGTGGGAGGAGGCCGCCGGAACCGCCAGTACCACTACCTCCAGGGCCTGTTCCACTACCACCAGAGCCTGGCCCGCCGGTTCCGCCAGTTCCACCAGTACCGCTGCCACCAGTGCTTCCAGTTCCTCCACTGCCTCCTGATCCTCCAGTACCAGAACCAGAACCACCGCTGCCTCCTCCTGAGGTGCTACCAGAACCTCCGATAGTTGTGGTCACGATGGCTGTCACAATAATAGTTCTTGGTGCAGGACAAGTTCCAGGTGGGCTCGTGGTTAGGGCACCAGGCAGACCTGTTAGAGAATTGCCTCCAGAAGTGCCACCAGCTCCGATTGCTTGTAGTGGAGTAGGTGCCGCTATTAGTCCTTCAATACAGCAGCTCAACACGGTGGGCATGAGGCCGCATGTTGTGCAGAGACAAGCCGTACAACCAGAAGGCAAGGTAGGTCCAGATGCAATATCGGTATGACCAGGTGTTACGGTGACATATTGTGTAGTCGCTTAGATATATTGTTAGCGGATAAGTAGAGCTTAGATCCACTGCTGCTCAGAGGACTCACTCGAGATTGAGACATCTGTCTGGACATTTGTTGTGACGGCCGTTATAGTTTGAGCAGAGACAAAAGTTGGTATAGTCACAACTAGCAGCATGACTGCCGCTAGATGCGACATCCTTCTACAGCGTGACAAGACTCCCATGCTGTCGGTTAGTAGAGAAGTGTTTCGCTGAAGCAACAAGATTCATGAGAAGGAGTAGAACGCTTAGCGAAGAAAGCAATGACACAGTGGGACAGGTTTGTTTGTGGAGAAATGCATTCTTCGAGGTGCGTGCACCATCCACATTCCTAGGCTGGCATCTACCAGCGTCACTACGATCTCGAGCATTGATGCATACATGCTGTCTTAACGAAGTCATCATAAATTGTGAGTTACAGCACACGCGAAGCAGGATACTGCTAACAACAACATTAGATACGTTGTTGGTCAAGGAACAAAAGAAGATCGGAGAGGGCAGGATGAAAGATTGAAGAAGACGTCTCTTGCGTACTAGGCCTAATCTGGCGTTGGCATAAAGGGATGACTTACCCTCATCTTAGCTCTGCCTCTCCAACAAGCTTCGTTGGGACCAGTCCTGCAGCTCTGCCTTTGGGTGTCCCTGGCGAGCTCTCGCGTGTCTCGCTATCTGCTATGCTTGAGCTGCCATGTCCTGTGTGAGTTGACGTACTTCTCTCTCCGATCTGCCCCTCGTTCACCAGCCTTGATCCTTCCATTGCACTAGCTGGCACGCGGAAGTTATAGTCTCTGCCTCGCTTATAGATTTCCTGCAGGACCTCCTCACATCGTTCTTCACGTTCAAACTTTTGCCACTCACGCCAGAGCCTGATTGCTGTTCTCGCATCCTCCACACTGTCGTGATTGGCTGTCTGGACCATTTCGTCAAGGATGAGCCAACTCAGGAAGCGCAGACTGAGCTTCCGTCCTCTGCTCTTCAAGTAGTATAGATCAACAGTATCCACGACTTGAGCCTTCGGAATGTGGATGTTGATGGTGCGAAAATCTTTGAGCAGACCGTGGCCCACGAACACTACGCCAAGGTTCAGCAGCAACCAGATCTTTTTATATGCGGTTTTGAGCGACACGAGTCGACCGGTCGAAGCGTACGGTGAGGTCTTGGGATTAAGGTCACCGGGTGAGATGCCAGAATAAAGTGTTAGATAGTCGATGATGGGCTCTTGTATGTGAATGTAGTCGTCGATGAATGGAACATATGGGTCGTGTACGGCCTGTTCTCCTGGGTCCGAATCATCCTCGAAGCCTTCTGCAGTTGTGATATCCAAGCCTCCACGTAGCACTGAAACACGAGCAAGTCCCAAGCGTGAAGGTCGGACGACTGATCTCGAACCGTCCGCCTTTATTTCGAGTTCTTCCTGCTGTAGAGCTACGAACTCGGCGTCGATACCGACCCGTGTACCAGGAGCAGGCTTTTCTGCTGGATATGCCAGTGTTTGAAAGTGTGCTGGATCATCATCCTGTTGCAGAGACCATTTCCTATAAAGAAGAGTGGTATCCAGATTGTCCTTCCAAGTATCATCGATGCGGTGTCGAGCACTCTTCACTTGGTAGGTGAGCACGGAAGGTAATTTCCATGTGGGGTCGAATCGCAGAGCTTCTTCATCCGGGGCCTTGCGGACTAGAAAGTCGTTGAACAGATGCCACTGATTTTCTGGCTGTTTCTCTTTCGAGGAGACCGCGACGTTTATCAGAGACACCAGGTGGCTCTTCTGGCTCTCGCCAGCACTAATATCTGCAACCACGCCGACAAGTTCATAGACGACAATGTTGAAAGCGCCCCGCCGTAAGTGGAAGTTCAGATCTTGGCCCTCATAACAATAAAACTGTCCTTGATCAACCACGATGCCAATCTCCTGTGGCAGCCATCGCGGCTTCGCCCAAAGCTGTTTGGCATCTGCACTGTGTACGGCAGCGTTCAGAACAAGGACTGGCGGTATACTTTGTATTGTCTTTCGTGTGGACAATTGTTGATACCGTTTGCAGCGATCACACCAGCCGCGAGTCTGGTCCTGGCGTTCAACGCTGGCTTTGAAGATTTGTGAGAAAGTTGGACCATGCATACGCGTGTGGCTTTTGGGTACTGATCTTTGTGGATATACGAGTTCATGGATGTATGTGCCACCAGGACGAACTGTCTCGTTCGCACAATGTGCACACCGGATACTATTCATTGCGACAGTGGTCAACGCCTGATCCATGTGGCTAACATGTGGTGACATTTGTCTGAAGTCAGCTGCCAGCTTCTCCAGTAGGAAGCGTGTTGTGGACTGGATCATCAGGGTTAATGGTCTTGCTGGGGAACTCTCCTCTAGTAAGCCTAATGAAGCAGAGTGAGACAACCCACTAAACGTTTTCAGGAAGTTTGTAGCTTGACAATTTTGGCCATTGGCTTTTTCGAGCATATCGAAGAGGAATCCCAATTCGCATAGTAGGCAGGTCTCGATTAGACAAGACGTCGCAGTGTGATGTAGGGCGAGGTTGCGTATCCATGGCGTGAACCTCAGCAATTGTAGCAGAGGGTTGGCATATGAGTTCGCGATGTGGGTCTCGAGACCGGAGTATTTCGTTTTGTTGTAGTATCTACCACAATTGTTAGAATATTCGACACACGTACTCGAGCACTTGTTACATACTCAAAGTCGAAGTCCTCAACACCAAATTTACTATACTTGATCTCGACATTACGATACATTACGGGCACGTCGACTTTTAAAGCTCCGTCCAAGCTTGAGTTACTGAGTTGATCAAGGATGTCGCTCATCCTTCTGCCGCCGTCTTCACTAGCGCCATCTTTGGCTTTCTCGCTCAAGAACTTTGGTCCTTCCAGTGCAGCTAGGGCTTTCTCGGTCGCACGAGTATCTTCTGCTTGGTTTCTGCGAGTTTTGCGCGGATTCGGGGCGTAGCCACCGAAATCTGTTCTCGTCATGTTGTTGGTAACTATAGGGTCAATCTTTGGTGGAGGACCTCCCACGTCAAAGATCATGTGACTCGGCCATGAGGATAGCAAAGTCTCGCGATAATATGGCATGCCTATAGAGCTCAGAGGTCTAGCTTTCTCGTCAGCTGCGTCTAATTAAACGTTGTACAAGGCTTACTCGTTTCCACGCCATCCAATACTGGGAGGTTTCGGCACCTGATCAGGAAACTCTGTTTGGTGGCTGTATCCAGTGAAGGTCATCCTAGCTGGGCTACCACAAAGCTGTATCGTACAGTTGGTGTCCGCAAGTGCCAGTGCTTCTCCTGATGATGCAATGTCCAGGAGTAGCAGATACGAGTCAACTAGGTTGACCTGTCGCACAGTCACCATAGTGCTGTTCATGATATCCACAAGCTGTAATTGACCACTTTGACTTGCGATGATGCAAGTAGTCATCATACGTGGATGCATGCGCACAAAAGCCGCACCAGCGTGAAATGAGACGGGTGGAAGAGGCATCAGCGTTTTCAGATCAAATACTTTGGCCAATGGATCTAGCATATTGCCAAATTGCTGTCGAGGAGACCAGCCACAGGTCACTAGAAAGCTACTGTTGGCATCCATGTCATTGATCCAGCCCATGTGAGCCTTCCATGACTTTAGTACGACGAATGTCTTTGAGTTTAGAAGTTGTACAGAGCCACTCGAAGTTGCAGCACAAATATATTGGCCACCTCGTTTCATTAAGGTATACTGCTCCGCAGCAGGTAACTACACACGTTAGTCTCAGGTTTCAGGTCAACTTCAAGCCGAATCTTACAGTCTCGACAATCTCTCCCCTCTCCACATCTATTTTGAATATGGTGCTTTGACAACCGCCAACTAATATTTCCGCCGCTCCCTTCGAAAGGAAGCACATACACCTTAAATCCCTAAAGTCATCGTGCCTGATAAACCTTAGCTGATGGAACCTTCCTCCACATAGACCAACTCACGTCAAGTGCCATTGCACTAAACCTCGCCGACTTGCAAAGTGTACGCTCTTGCTCGCTACTGAAAGTACGCCTTTATCGCAGACTAGGATCTGCTTCACTGCTCCCTCTTTTGTCCCATGCGCCCTGTATGATGTGTATCTTGACAGCCCTGAAGGACCATTGTGGAATGATGTTACTCGTCCCTGGAGTGTACATCAGCTTACGCACTGCTAGCTCATCTAGACGCCTTCATTCTCACGTAGTCATTACCAGTCCATATGAGTTCCTGGCTAGTATCAAATGCGAAGACAGTTACAGGTGTCGCTTGTGCATGTGGAGCAGGAGGAGGGAACGCGATGCGGCTAACCTATGTTTAGTCATATTGTGTGTTAGCCTATTGCTCGAGTCTCCTTGTCTACTCTATGCTTTCTATGCTACCTATGTAGAGGATTCGTAGTTTTTGAGGATTCTTTGCCGGCCCTCGATTAACATCATGTCGGAGATTGTACAAATTGCTAGCTCATATTCGTTCACCAGACGATCACGTACCTCTTGCCAGTCGGTCTCCATGAATAGGTCTAGCTGTTCAGGCTGGGGCCGGCAGCAGTGCTACACCTTGAGCCGAGGTCGACAGCACGCGTTGTATAGGTATCATTTGTTCATCATAGCTCGGAGAAGTCTTCATAAATCGTAGGTAGGGTATCGCGAAGCTACACGAAGCCGGAAAGTGGTAATAATGATCTTGATAGTAAGTCCAGAGTTGAGGTATCTCACAACATGAAACACGGTTCCACTTTTCTGAAACTCCGCAGGGTCATCACGTGACACGTGTGGAGAGTACATCCTCGTTTGTTTTTGTGTGAATCTAATCACCTTTCGTCATCGAATATTTCGTTAGTAAGAATACCTACTCATGCTCACAGTCTGTGCTTCATTGCTTTCGTCAAAGTACTTACCTCAGTATACCTCAAAGTCATCGACATGATAGTGCTTCGCCGCAAGTCGTTGACATGAAGTCTTCATCGTAACAATGATCACAATTGCTTTCGCTTCTACACTACACTTCTGCTCATGCTCGTTTATCACGCTGTCGTATTGTAAACACGTTTTGCAAGATCAATCATCGTTTTCATCACTCATCATCGCCGCTGAGCGAACAGTATCATGTCATTTGACATAAAGTCCAGCGTGCATATTCTGATCAAACCTGGTGAGGCAGCCCAAATTTTGGTTCAGCTTGATGATAATCTACGGCGTTCGCTCATTTCAAACCCGTTCACATTCGAATCTACGCTAGGAAGATTGAAAAGCATAAACGTACCGCTGGTCTTGGATGTGAAAGCTGGGTCTGTACTTATTACAAATCTTAGCATAAGGGATATTAACCTCAAGCCTGGAAGTAAACTTGGGAGAGTCTTCTTGGCGAGTAAAGAAACGGATGTACTCCTTGCCAGTACGATGACGGCATGGCCAACGATCCAGGATGCAGCAAGCCAGACACGTCGCAACAATCGCGTATCAAAAGCTATCCGTATCGTGGCTCCCACATCAAAAGCGGTTCCCATCGTGGCTACTCCATCAACAGGTATTCCCACCGTGGCCCCTCCACCGCAAGCTCCACCACTCACAACCGAGCAACAGCAAGCAGCGGATTTCGTGAGTAACAAGCCTCAGTCTATGGTCAACTCCGGTCATACAGCACAAGAATCCACTCAGCACCCTTCGTTATCCAGCTCTTCTACACCGATACCAACACCACCTTTCGAGAACGATTCTAGCGATTTTGATGTCTATGCGCGCCCCTATATACCCGAGGCTCTCCGCAACATCAATACATTGCCAGCTCATCAGATTGTGGCAAAGACTCTCCAGCGCATTGGTTACGCTCGGTATTCTTCAAGCTTCGCAGGAAGTTCGTTCATATCGGAACCATTGACGGCCAAGGTTTGGCCGATGTCGGTTCACACAGAGATTGATAGGATGTTTCCAGATCAGCTAACTGTTAAAAACTATGCTACATATTGGAGTTCAGCACTAGGTGCAGAGATTGCAGCACGAAAGGAAGCCAATGACAATCTAGCACTTTTCAACGTACCCATCGAGTATGACTTACAGCGCAATGTGCTGAGCCTGCCTGTTCCCGGCTTGTCAGAAGGCAACCTACATGTCGAAGTCGGAGATCAAGTCATCTTGCGACAACTACGCGTCCTCCAGCAATCGCATACACTACATCGTGGAAAAGTGCTACAGACAGAACCTATCATGGCATTCACCGGTTTTGAGCACGTTGTCAATGTCGTCGGCATATTTCGACGACAAGAGCTGCTCGAATTACGTCCTGAAGGTCGGCTAGTCCCAGAAAGTATGAGGTTCAATGTACGTTTTAGCGGCCAAGAGCGAAGAGGGGAAGCACTAAGATGGACGCTCTCTCATGCCGTTCAATACTTGGAAACTGAAGAATCTTGGTTATCGAAAATGGCTTTTCCAATTTCGGATCAATGTGTCCTTCAGACTCAACTCAACAAAGCTTCTTTCTCCATCACTCCATTCGACGTTAACCTCAACATGGAGCAGCTCAGAGCAGTAAAATCGATCACGCAACATAACTCCGGTGAACTTCCATTTCTAATAGATGGACCACCTGGGACTGGAAAAACAAAAACTCTCGTCGAAGCTATACTCCAGCTTGTCCATCAGTCATACCAAAACAACATTCTCGTTTGCGCTCCATCAGACCCAGCAGCAGATACACTCGCTACAAGGCTCAGCAAATATCTTGCGCCAGGTCAGCTGCTTCGTCTCAACGATGCCTACCGAACCTTTCAGGAAGTGCCTGAAAAGCTATTGATGTTCTGTTGCATCAACGATGAGCGCTTCTCCTTACCAAGTTTCAAAGACCTCATGAAGTGTCAGGTGGTGGTCACAACATGTAGAGATGCGCACATGCTCGTTCAAGCTCGTGTGACGAATGCCGACCTTGCTGAGTTGGAGCATGGCCTGCTCAGTAGCCTTCATCCCAAGGATGTACAGCAAGCTGTCCGGCTTCATTGGACAGCTCTCGTGATTGACGAGGCAGCGCAAGCGACAGAACTTGAGGCCCTGATACCATTATCCGTCCTCAACCCACCAAGCGCCATACCCTTTGCAGCGAGTCCGACGATTGTCATGGCTGGTGACCCAAAACAGCTCAACCCTAGGACTGCATCCAAGAGCCTAGCTATCGAGACATCGTTGTTCGCAAGACTGCTCGATCGGGACGTATACCGCTTGCACCCTCTGGCGCGCTCCAACATCCGCGGCTACGCATCATCATTGACGCAAAACATGCTACCCATGCCCCGTCCACCCTTCGCCACACTCATCAGGAACTACCGCTCACATCCCGCCATTCTTGCCGTCCCATCCGCACTCTTCTACAATGACACTCTGATCCCCGAAGCAACAGACACCAAGCTGCTCATGTCAGTACCCGATCTCTGGCGAGGACGAGGCTGGCCGGTACTCTTCTGCCAAAACGACGGTTCGGACGAAATAAGTCGAGAAGGTGGCGGATGGTATAATGTGACAGAAGCGCACAGAGCGTTACAATATGCGCGAAAACTCTTGCAGTCAGGCAAAGTCGCCGAAAAGGATATCGCTATCATATCACCTTTTGAAGCAAACGTCAAACTTCTCCGTAAGCTGGCAAGGTCACCACAGTATAAGCTCTGGTCCGTTAATGTAAGTCAATATCACTTGTCCCTTTGCTCTCCCTTACTTGCTTTTCATTACCCAGCCCCCTCCTACCTTTCCATTACCCAACCCTCGCCTACTAACCTCCCACCCAGATCGGCCCACTGGAAGCCTTCCAAGGTCTCGAATCCCCCGTCCTAATCCTCTGCACAACCCGCTCTCGTCCGCGCTTCCTCAACCAAGACCTCAGCGCAGGCTACGGCGTGATCCGCGAAGCAAAGCGCTTCAATGTCGCCTTGACACGTGCACGACAAGGTCTAATTGTCATCGGGAACGCACCACTATTGGCGGATGCGGATGGGAATTGGGCTACGTTTTTGGCTTTTTGCTATCGACATGGGCTGTGGGAGGAGGAAGAGCACAAGAAGGGCGAAGAGGGTGAAGAGGGGAGAAGAGGAGGGAAATGGAGGCCAAAAGATGATGGCGGTGTTCCGTCGTATGTGTCCAAATTAGAGAGTGCGATGGTCTATGCGGAGGATAAGGTGGAAGAGGATGGAGACGGGCAAGGAAGCGTGGAGGGGAAGATGAGAGGGTTGAGGTTTAGTGAGATGGACGATGATATGGGCATGTATGCGAGTGCACTTGCTGCTGAGGCAGCCTTGCGAGAGGACTAGGCTCGACGATAGAGAGCTGAGCAACGACATAGGGGAGCGGAATAACGACATAGGATGGGGATATTACTGCCGCAGCTTCCCTCGAACTGAGACGTAAGTTTTCGTCTCCTTTGGTCTTCCGGTGGTCTCTTCGCCTACGCAAGCCCGCTCGTTTGAAGGTGAGTAACTATCACACCGCCGTCAATCATTATGCTGATTGATCACAGCCTGGAGATGGTTGTGTATGATAGATGGTGCAGTAGTAAGGCTTACGAGAACTTATGGTCCCATTTGAACTGATATGGACTTTGTGGATATTGGTTATTTTCTGACGTAAGTTCAGTTCGACAATTGTGTGTCAGCAGCGAGCTCAAGATCATTTCACACCAGTCTCGGCCATCCAAACCAGCAGTCTACTCCAGCAAGCTTGAAATAAGGGAGTTTCCAACATGAGCTCAATTATGGAAGATGTACTTCATAGCAAACACACAGGAATGATGCTGCTTAAATTTCTACTCCAGCTCAGACAAAAGGTAAAGGCAAAGGACGAGATACCCATCATAAACAAGAGAAAGCTGGAATGCATTTACGCAGTTTTAGCTCGAGTAAGCAGAGCTGCGGCTATACCAATCCGAATATACTCAGTCAGCGTCGTGATGGCATGGCATATTGCTTGACCTCCACACAACCTGTTAACACCGAATGCCTGGCATATCAAATCAACGCCATTTCGAAAACTAGCAAATCCAGAAGAGAAACCAGAGAACGAAACTGATGCCCGCCTACCCCAAGCCAATAATACCTCCATGTGTTGCGATACCATGTCTTGTAGACTTAGGTTCCGATGTTTTGTGCAAGAAACGCCTTCCATATCTTCCTTCCGCACAATGTAGGTATTCCGCGGTCCTTTCCTATTCCACTCCCATGGTCCATTCGAGTCCATTCCCTTACGATTTCCTGTACCATTCCCATACCATACCATACCATTTCCAATCCACTTCAGTTCCTTGCGACGATCAAGGGTCAATATAATGTCACTATCGACCAACCAAGTCACTCCCCTCCCTCTCACGCAAGCGTCCTCGCCGGACTTCCCCTACTCGGACTGCCAAAGCGACTAATAATATCCGCAAAAATACCAACAGCATGCGGATTCTCCGGTCGTCCTAACGGTCCATCACTCTGCTCTCTGACTTCAAGTCCTTCCGCCACCACATTACCATCAATAATTTGGACGATGACTTCTTCTGCAATGATCATCTCACGTCTGTTGTCTGGGTTTGGTGAGGTGTAGGGAATGTCATTACTCTTCTTGAGGGCGCTGCTTCCATCTGCAGTGTCGCCATTTTGTGTAGCTGGCACGACAACGTTGCTGTCTGTTCCTTCTCCTTCGCCCATGATCTCATCTCCATCTTCATCTTCCTCGTCTTGTTCTTCTTCTTCTTCGTTGGAAGGAACAGCATCAGCTTCGACATCGGTCAAGTATTCTGCATCTTCTTCCAGACGAGTGAGACGCGCTTCCAAGTCTGCGTAGTTGCCTTTGCTTGACTTGACGCTTGACTTTTCGAGACGTGCAAGACGCGTTTCGAGTGCCTTAACGCGGTTTTCGAGTCCTTGGATCTTGTTGTTGTCTGTCGCAGTGAAGGAAGTAGTCGCTGACTTGGCAATGGCTGGCTTGGTAGGTTTGGCAGATACCGCAGGTTGCGCGCTCTTAGGAGGACGACCACGAGGCTTAGGCGCAGCATTCGCAGTTTTGGTGACTTTGGCATTGGTCGCAGCAGCAGGACGACCACGACCGCGGCGCTTACTAGGAGAGCTACTGGCCTCGATCTTTGCGGTCGCCTCTGCCATAGCGGCTTTGCGTGGGCTGTGTCTGACTTTTGTGGAAAGAGCTGGCTTTGTTGCGCCTAGGTTGCGCGCGGGACGGCCTCGAGGCTTAGGAGCGGCTTTGGTGATGGCGCCATTGGTGGTTGCGGTTGGGAGAGGGTTCTTGCGAGGACGTCCGGGCTTGCGCTTGGGTGGTGATTGTGTTGGTGCCATGGTGTTGATGATGTGTGCTTTGCGATGGGGTGATGCGATGATGGTCGCGTTAGTGTCGCGAGTGGGACGGGGATGAGATGTTGTTGAAAGATTGGATGAGGATAGAGCGCGCACGAGATGAGATGGCAACAAGAAGAGCGCGATTAGAAAGAGTGAATCTGAGATCAGATAGTGATGAAGAAAGAAGAACGAGTCCACGCGAGGTAAACAATGCCACATATCCATCGCCGAAAGAGTGGGGAAGCCTGCCGATCTGTTTCAGCAGAGTTACAAGTGCTCCTCAATTTGAGATAAAATCCAAGACGGTGTATAGCGCATTTCAGTGCTGCAGAAGTACATGGAGCGATTCTAGTAATGCTAGATCTCGACTTTGATGGAGTCCTTCACCTTCTTTGTTGTAGAGGTGATCGCAATCTCATGTAGAGCTCTTAGAAGACAGTCATCGCCGCCCTCGCAGTCATCCCCAACAACACAAGCGAGCTCGCCGCGAACAACATAAACCTAGCCGGAATAACATTCAGCATCGCCTGCCAGACACTATGCGCAACTCTCAACACCACATAAGCCCAAGCCATCCTAACCTGCCACACATCCACCCCTGCATTCCCACTCCCACTAACACTTCCCATCTTCCCACTCCCACCAGCTAACTCAAGCGCAACAAGTACAGCAACAACAGCATAAAACTGCTGCGGCTGCTCCAAAAGATGGTTATAGTTATCGGCTACATTGCGCACTTGATAGGGTATAGCTTTATTCATTTCCTCTTTTGTCATGCCGGGGCTCACGACGAGTTTCTTGCTTTCTTGGGCGCGGTTGAGGGCGGGGATGCGTGTGGCGTACATCCAGGCTTCCATGAAGAAGGTCCATAGATTTAGAGCGATGACGGGTTGAAGGAGAGGGGTAATGTGGGCGAGGGTGGTTGTGGAGGTGAGGGAGGCCATGGTGGAAGGGAGTGGTGGAGGTTGTGTTGCAACTGGGCGTGTTAGGGTATATATAGTTGGTGTCGTTGATTGTAGGGTTGTTGTTCGACTGTAGCTTGATTGAGGTGATTGTGATGGAGTTGGACACCAAGCCCTTAGGGAGGCAGAGCCCTCATGGCACTATACCGAGGTCGCCAAGCCAACGAGCACATTGTGAGCGCATTGTTTTCTTCCCTATTCTCCAGTAACGACCTGTGAACATGTTGTAGATATTCAAAGAAGCAGAGACGAAGGAAAGGAGACGGAAAAGTTATCGCATGTCGACGTAGTCACAAGACTGACAACAGGCTGTTGTGAAACAAAGTACACTAAGACAATGAAATATATGCAATACGAAAAGCTCTGCTCTCTATCCCACAGCCACTACCAATCCCTACCACCTCCTCCCAAAATTCTCATCAAACTGCGACCTCTCCGTCGGAGGACTCTTAACCTTCGTCTTCTCCCTCGCCACAGCCGGCACAACAGCTCCTCTCCCACTCCCACTCACTCCCTTCGGCTCCAACAACCCCGCCCTACCATTCGCCAAAGCAAGCGTCCTAGCATCCTCATGTCCACCCTGATACTCCGCATCTCTCTTAAACAGACTCAAAATATCCTTCATGCTCAACTTGCCCACTCCCTCTCTACTTCCTCCCTCAATCGCCACTTTCGCCAACTCGCGCTTCTTCTCTTGCAGCTCAATGATGCGTTCCTCAACCGAATCACGAATGGTAAGTCTGTAAACCGTCACGTCCTGTGTTTGATTAAGACGATGCACACGATCAATCGCTTGTTCTTCCACAAATGGATTCCAAAAGGGTTCCATTAAGATGACACGGCTGGCGGCAGTGAGGTTGAGACCAAGGGCACCGCATTTGAGCGAGCAGAGAAGAACACGGCAGTTGCTGTTGTTGCGGAGACGTGCGAGCGAGGCTTCGCGCTCGTCGTTGCGCATGCTGCCGTCGTAGCGGGTGAAGCGGATCGAGTGGCGGTTGAGGAATGGTTCGATTAGGTTGAGCATGGAGGTGAATTCGGAGAAGACGATGACTTTGTGGCTTGGCGTTTCGCGTCTGAGAATGGTGAGCAGACGGCGGATTTTGGTGGAGGCGAATGGGTGGGAAGCGTCGTGCTTTGTTTCGGAGTCGGAGGTGGAGGTGGATGTGTCCTCGGAGGCTTGCTCATCATCGTCGTCGATGAAGGAAGACTGGTTCTTTTTGCGTAATTTGAGCTTGTCGTATTGTGATAGTTCGGTCTCATCGCCAGTGTCTGAGTCTGAGGTGCCAAGATCTCGACCACCTCCTTCTGCATCCTCATCGTCTGAACCTCCTGCTTGGCCTAGGTCTTCTTGTTGGCGCTTCGATTCTGGCACAATCCATTCACCTCCTTCATCTTCATCGTCGGAGTCTATGATGCGCTTGGTATGTTTCTTTCGTCTTGGTTCTTCCTTTACTTCCTCCTTGATCTTACTCTTCTTGTGCACTTTCGTTGACTTCCGTCGTTCTTCGAAGTGGCTAAAATCAGTCTCGCACTCCGAACAACGAATGGCATCACTTTCAACTTCGTCTTTGTTAAGCTTGGTTTGACAAGCATCACACTTTTTCGTCTCAACTGTCAATGCTCCAAACATATCAGCAACATCGTCCAATTCTGTACTACTCGTCGCAGATACTTTCCGTGGAGTTTGCGAGGAGTTAGCTGGCATGGCATCCTTGTCTTTCTTCAAATTGCCTTTGATAAGTTCGGGATGGTTGCAAGTCTGCCTCAACCGGAGCAATAAGACTAAAGCACCAATATAGTCAGTTTTCGAAGCACCCATCATGTTCTCGAGACTTTTTTCTGTCCTTGCAGCGAGCTTGTCGTATAACTCCCGCTCATACACATCAAACTCGGCAACGATAGTCTCAACATTTCTTGCCACGATCTTGAAGCCACCACTAGCTCCTTCTCCATCCTTCTGCGTACCAGCCTTGCCAAAGTTCAGACCCCCCTCTTTCTTCAGGATCTCTTTCGTTCGTCTTTTCATGAAAGCTTTCAAGAAGTATTGCAATCTCTTCATTGCAAGACCACCTCGACCATTTTTCATTGGTCCCCCAATTTGCTCCTTCCAATTGGCCATGGTGCAGTACGGTTTGATCCGTAGAAAGCAGATCAAGCTTTGTAGCTCATCCAGGTTGTTTTGCATCGGTGTGCCAGTCAAGCACCATCTATACACTGAGTCGAGTCTGTATGCTGCTTTCGTCATCTTTGCACTGCGGTTCTTGATTGAATGTGCTTCATCCAGAATCACACGATACCAATGTACGCCTATGCAGCCGACTTTGAGACCATTTTCTGAATCAGAAGAGTCGCCAGCTTCAGAGGTCAATGTTTGGTAGGTTGTGATTACGACATCGTACTTCTTCAAAGCTTCAGCGCTTTTGGTACGACTTGGACCGTGATGGACCAAAACACGAAGAGGTGGACTGCGGTCGACTTTACTCTTGATCTCTGCCTCCCATTGCTTTATCAGAGCAAGTGGTGCCACCACAAGAGTTCCCTTGCCAACTGATTCGGGTACAGCCTTTTTGAGCTTTTTATCTGCCGCTACCTCCTCCTTTGATGGTCGTGGGTTACTCAAGATTAGAGATAGTGCTTGAATCGTCTTACCCAAGCCTATACAGCTATTAGTCCATGGAAAAGAATACTATGTGATCGTCATTGATCAGCCTTACCCATATCATCGGCCAAAATACCACCACGTGGTAATACACCATTCTTCTTACGCTCTCCAATCTCCTTGTCCAACATCCATGACACACCATCGATTTGATGTGGTAGCAGCTTGACATTCAGCCCGTCTACTGTGCCGTCATCAGCTTCCTCCTCCTCCTCTTCTTCATCAGCTTTCCCCTCGATCTTCAGACCCTTGAGCTGATCCGCCAACTCTGCTGCTGCAGCATCTTGTTGCTTCTTCCTTCTCAGCCTTGTCTTCGGTTTGTCCTCATCATCCTCGAAAGCGCCCTCAAGCAATGCCTTGATATTGTCGCCTGCTAAAGCAGCATCCATATAGTTGGCTGGATCGAAGTCACCAAATTTTGAATTCTCCAAGGCCTTGTTGGGATCGAATTGATCATCGTCATCTGCTGCTCGTCTCGTGAGATCGACTACAGGCATCACACTTTTCTTGGGCAAAAGGTTCGGAGCTGCATTCGATGAGAAGATCGGACGAGGTGCCGCATGAATAGTTCTGCTGGCAAAGTTTGCTGGTCTGGCTATCTCGACCACTTCGGGTGAGTTGACTGATATAGGAGGTCTGCTGTCCATGCTAGGCATGCGAAAGGCTGTATTTGGGAGAGGTCTTGCAATGTTTGCTGTGTTGGATGATGGCAAGGCTCCATGATGCTCTGTTCTTTTCACTCCTGCTCTTGGAATATTGAAGATTGGATTTCTTGGTTTTGGGATCTCAATTACGCTGGGTGAGCTATCTAATCTCAGTGAAGTGCTTCCATCCGAGCTCCTCGGCATCTTGTATGGTGGATTGACTGGTCGCGCAACATTGGAGACAGACGCCGGAGTTGGTGTTAATGGTTTGAGGGGCACATCAGCTTCTTGACCTGGCCCTTTCAATGGAGATGCACCGGCCTTCCATGGACTCGTTCTTGTAGCCAAAGGGTTTCGGAGAGGGCTTGCTGTTCCAAACTGAGGAGCAGCCGTACGTTCCTGTAAAGACTGTATTGCTGATTTCTGTGAGTCCCGTGGACGAGGAGGCTCTCTCTCGCGAACCATTTTGGATGGTTTGTTTGGAAACGATGGGACGATGTTTGATGACAAGGTGTTGAGGGGCCGGAAGCCTTTGTCGCGGTAGTCGTTGATTGTCGATTGGACCATCAAGGCATCGACAAAGCAGATCCAAGGCTTGACTGGGCAAGCAAGGTACTTATGTTGGTCTGATCACAAACATGTGGCGCTGCAAGGCTGACGGCCGTGCTTCCGACGGAGTTAGTCTCCTAGACAACCAACTACGACGCGGCCCGAGTCACGATGAAACAGAAGGTGAAACAGAAGGTGAAACAGAAGGTGAAACAGAAGGTGAAACAGAAGGTGAAACAGAAGGTGAAACATAATAGGATAGACCTTGTTGACATACAGGTGTCAAAACACAGACTAATATGGTTCATTGAACGGACAGCTATAAGATAAGTCCTCAGAAGCTCGGCGCCTCTCACATCGTGTAAACGAAGCACACGACTTGCAGGCATATCTTGTAACCGAGCACTATCATCACAAGACTGTTTCGTTGATACGACTTTTTTGATGGTCTTCAGAAGCTCAGCAAACCTCGCATTGTGTAAACGAAGCACACAATGTGAGATCTGTATAATGTGAGCACTATCATCACAAGACCGGTACGTTTGTTCATCCTGGATCCTGCTCGAATGAATGGAACCCGCTCGAACAGGATATGCAGTATTTGTTGATAATGTCGGGGCTGGGAGGGGATGGGAGAGGGCTGGGTATTTATGTACTGAACAGTCTAGAATGTTTGTTGGGCTACCAGCGTCTGAGGACAGAGTTTGCCTTGTGACTCCTACAATCCAAAATTAAGCTCATAATTGACTTCTCCATCCCCCATGTGATGCGGTACCCTAACTGCCAGCCTTACACTGCAACCTTCTCAGCTCAAGCTCTTCATTATATTTCCAACCATTTCTCCACTCTTTCTTCAGGATCTCCTTCAACAGACGCTGGTGTGACCACAATTTGGGGATAATGATCTTGCATATAGCGTGTAATGTCAAAACTATGCGAGTAGCGAGGAAAAGGTTCGATAGTATGTGGCAGCGGATCCTCCTCGATCAGCATGATTTCTGGTAGGCCAAGTTCGGCTTCTGATCGTTTGTGCTTGAGAGTCTTGTGTGCGGAGCCTTGCTCTGGTGATTCGGGATGAGACGAGGCTGTTTGTGTGAGGTGCTCTTCGCTTGAGCAGCCCCCGTCGAGTAGTGGTTGTGTACCTGCAGCTGCTGATTTGGCTTTTCGACGAAAGAGGGTTTTCAACTTGGAGATTGTGTCATCTGTGTTATTTGTTAGTATGGCGACGTTCGATGATGTTTCGACCCTTCAGGAACATACTAAAGGCAGCCATGATGTTGTCTTGCAACTGTAGTGTCGTGTACCGAGTTCAACATATATATCAAAGAGGTGTTGCCCAAATTTGAAAATGCATTCCTCGTTCGAAAACATCACTACCTTGCCAACAAGGACATGTGAGCATCCGATGATTGATGATAGCTATGTCGCCCATGGAGCTCTGGTCAAGCTCATATTGGCTGCTGATGTGCCTTTGACTTCAATAGTGGAATTGTTGCTTTAGCAGCAGTCCTAGGCACAGTCGCATTGACTGCATCCCCACTTCGTGCAGGAACCTCATGGTTGACTAATCTGGTCGTAGGTAGTGTCTCAGAAGCAGGTCCACGTTTTGCTGCTATATTGGCACCTGTTGAAGGTGGCGGAAGTGAAGTTGCGCTTCTTGACCACGGAGCTGCAGTACCCACAGAATTCTCAGAAGGACCTCTTGCGGTAGGCTGACTATTGACATGAGCTGTTGCTGCTGGTGCGATCGCGTCAGGATCACGTTCCCACAAGAACAATGACCCAAATGGAAAGTGCTGAACCACGGGATATTTGGACAGCACTTCAGCAAGGTACATTTTGATCATGCCCTACATCATCGTTGTTAGTCGAGGGTAAGTTGTGAGACGACAGAGCTCGGCTCACCTTGTTGATCTTTGCCCAGCCTGCTTTCACCCCAGATATATCGTATAGAACCGGGCTATGCTCCCAGAATGGTCCTTTCTTGACATCAAAGATGAAGCCGATGGCATCAAAATACATATTAGAATCGCGCCGCATTTCGACAGATTCAAGCTTCGTGACTGCTGACGGGTTGGGTGCTCCTTTAAGAGATCCTTCAGTAGGAACATGCGCATTGCCTACAATTGCAGGTGATAATTGAGCTGAGCCTAATATGTATGGCACGAAAGAGTGGTCGTCCAGACCCCAGACACCATGCGAGCCTGCAGGCTCTAGGGTGTACGTCAAGATCAGTTTACGCACTAGTTTCAGGTAGCTATGTCTTGTTAACGTGGCCATACATGACATCTTGAGGGAATCATCTCACGGCTGCAGAACGTGAAGCACTATTGCTCTCTCTTCAACTCCCTCTTCACTAGCGGCAAAGGCGCCGAGCTTCCATAAACAAGCCAGGAAAGCGAGAAAGCTCAGTTCATGTCCAGTGCCATAGTCTAGTCGTTCCGCACTACCAAAGCCTCCCAGTAGATACGCTTTCATCTCAGCTAGTGGTGTGACCTCTCCTACCGAACTGCTCTGAAGCTTTTCGGGAATGTACTGCTTGAGCAGATCGTCAATTTTCGCCTCAAGCATAGCGTGCCAGCTTCGGAAGGCAATGTTACCAAATCTGCGTGGTCCAGTATCCGGCGGATTCTGCTCGATCATTGTATGCAGGTCTTGGAGCAGGCTTTGCAATTGTACAACCGTTGTAGACAGGTTTTGAGGACTTAATCCTGTTGGCCATGTTGTGATCTTGCCATCCGCGGTTTTTCGAGGAAACATTGCAACATTCAGCATGAGTATCCATGTCACAATGTCTTTGTATGCTTTCGAGGTAAGAAAGAATTGGACATCTTCGCCTTCATTAATCTTCTTCGTTGGCACCATAAATTGGTGGCCATTCGTGTCGTTTAGCTTGCTTAAGGTTGGTGGTGCTCTTGAGCCAGCCCCAACAGGATTAGAGGTTTTGACGGATTGCATCTTGCACTTTTACGTGCGATTTGCATATATCACACAACACTTTAGCAAAAGAGGAACCTGAAACCGGAGGAACTGCCGGACTGCAGGGTACGTGTTTGTTTCGTGTTTAGACTTTTGAGTCCCTTGGAGAAACCAGCAAAAAAGTCAAGAGTCATAAAGTGTCTAGCCACCTATACAGTATCTTGTTCAATACGACTTTCCTAGCATAGAGACCTACACCCCTCACACGCTGCCACCTAGAAACTGGATTCCTTTGCATCATAACAGCGTTGTTAAATCATCATTCATTTCGCAACTAAGAAAACCACAATGCCGCCAACAATCACCTTCGTTAGACACGCCCAGGGATTTCACAACCTGAATCTCGCAAATCATCAAATCAGAGATCCTCTCTTGACAGACCTCGGAAAGATCCAATGCCAAAACCTTGCTCAATCTATGCCACACCTTTCCGAAGTCGACCTTGTCGTGGCCTCACCGCTCAAACGAACCATTCATACAGCTCTTTACTCTTTCCCTGAGAAATGCAAGCAACTCGGCATAATAGGTTTACCAGATGTACAAGAGACAAGCGATCTGCCCTGTGACACTGGTAGCGATCGCCCTGATATTGAGAAGGAGTTTGCAGACAAGGGCGTCAAGCTGGACTTGGCACTACTCGACGATGACTGGCATTCGAAGAAAGGTCGCTACTCTCCAGACCGAGCTGCTGTTGAGGGAAGAGCCAAGGACGCACGGAGGTGGTTGAAGGCGAGGAAAGAGCAGCATATCATTGTTGTTACGCATGGTGCTGTTCTTCACTACTTGACGGAGGATTGGAGTGATTCTGGGCGTTTCCAAGTAAGCAGAGATTGTATGTTGGTGTCGTTGTTTAAGCTGACCTTTTGACCTAGGGAACTGGCTGGGCAAATACTGAACACCGCACATATACCTTCGATCCCAAATCTGGCGACAACGCATCTCTTATTGAAACACAAGAATCGCTTCAGAGCAGACAGCCAGAGAAACCATTGAGTGGAGCAGAAAAGACAAATCTTCAGAATACAGCAGGAATTGATAACAAGAAGCTATCGAAGGTATGAAGGCACAAGCAACACCCGCGGACTTGGCTTCATAGCGAAGCTTTCCTCATGCACGGTTGCCGTAGATCTGCATTGTGACGTGAGGTCAAAGGCGGCATCTGCGGGGTTTGGAGGGGTACACGAAGTACAACGAGCCCTACAGCTTCGGAGATAGACATACATCAGACCAGTAATAGACCTTCTTCTTATCTTTGCTCGTGGAATGATGTTGCTCGTAACACTTGACCATTTTTTACAATGATAGGCTGAGAGAATGATAGATCTGATACTGCCAAGGATATAAGATGTTTCATCCTGCTTCTGCATTTTGTGCTGCTGCTGAATACCTGAGGGACATTGCTTGTCATCAATCAAATAACAAGTACGGTAGCCTTACCAAGCATTATAGCATAAGACTCAAGACTAACCACTCACCCAAACCTACGACACCACCACAAACAATGTCAACAGCACAAGACATCACAACAACAGAACCAATCGTAGAGAAAGAATACAAAACCTCCTATGGCATTGGGGGAGCAGGAAATATGCGTGAGCACTAAAATCTCTTCTCACACCACACCACCATCATATTTTCCTGCGTGCCAGACCATCTCACTTACAATGCACACAAAACACAGGACGCAAGTCTCAGATAGACGAAGCACAACAAGTGATCTCCGCAAAGCAGGAAGAGCTCAGTCGCAAGATGAGTCGGGATTCGGGCGTGGAGGGTGAAGCCATGTCGCCGATGGAGGAAAGCGCTGGACAGCAGAGTAGGAGGAGTAGTGTGTTGGATACGTTGAAGAGTACTGTTGGACTTGGTGGGAAGTAGCGGCATGAGAGAGGATGTAGAATAGTTTGGCTTGAGAAGGATAAGATATAAGACCTCTCCTAAATCAAATGAACATCCAAACAGGTTGCCAATCTTCCTCAAAAACACCGCCGCAACGATGCTAGATGATGAAGAGTAGCAATCAAAAATTCCGCGATAAAAGTGGCCGAAGCCAATTTATGTAAGCCTCGTCCCGTTGTGCAATGGGAAAAGAGCCTACACATCATCAGAATAGTATGAGCTCCGACAATGACCACAAGGTAAGTATGAGAAAAAAAGGATCAAGGAAAGCAGACACCAAGGAAATACAGACGCGTTTATATAGTCAAAAAGAAATGTGTCCCAAGGGTGTCCATAGCACCGGTCTAGCTGAATTTGATTAGCGCGGTTGGAGAGGACAGATTGTGCTTGATTGGGAAGGTGTAGCCGGCAAGACACCTAACCCTGATACTCTCTTTCTCAACCCCGCAAAACTTGGCGCAGTAAACAATAAACAAACCTCTTTGACAAATTGTACCGCGCTTGCATGACCTCGCACTACATTTCATAACTATCCACCTCCATACATCGACAACTTCGCTTGCTAGCGATTGCTCTCTAGTTGCACTTGTTCCACCTTACTCTTCCTTATAAGCTTTACTATCGCCTTATCTGTCCTGTCTATCAACGATCGCCCTTTCAGCATGGCTCACTCGCCTGGGCCTGCTGAACGTCGCGCTCACCTTATCAGAGAAATGGCTCGTTCAAGTGAGCGCAGTCATAGTCGCGGCTCTGCTTCTTCTATTGGGTCTGCGCGCGAACAGATTCATTATGGTTGGCTTCTGCGACTTGAGTTAGTCATGGCCGTGAACTAACAAATCATCAGACACCGCGACACAAGAACTCCCTCTTCCTTCCGAGCACGAATTTCAGATCAACTCTTCTGCACTTAGACGCGCATTTCCCGATTTCTCACAGTATGGATCCTCAGAAGAAGACTCTATTGAGTTGGGAAGAGGCCTGAAAGGAAGCTTGAAGAAACAGCCAATTGCAAGAAGTCTTCCCAGAAGTCTTCCATCAGCGGACGTCTCAGAAAACCTTTCTTTCAGCTTTGGAGGAGAATCACGATATGAAGTCACTGGGACACCTCCACTCAAGCCTCGCGACAAGCGCTTGCCATCCAACAACATCAAATCAACCACTCGAGCCTCATCGATAAAAGAGAATGTTGATCCTCTTGGAAGAGCCACAAATGTTGCATCTATCGGCAGCAGAGCTGATGGTCGCAAGGTATTGGTCGAGAGCTTGCAGCCACGAGTAGAATCAGATGATAGTGAATCAGACAAAAGATCCGCACCAACCAATGCAGCTGTAAAGAACACCCGCTTCGACAGACGTAGCAGACATACTTCGAATGCCAAGTCAGATGCTACTGGGACAATCAATATCAACGACATTGCAAAAGGCAGCGCGAAATTGGAGGACACAATCCATAATGGAACAGTAACAGGCACACATCAATCATTTCTACTTCCTGACCTTCCCAACATCACTGAACTAGTCTCTGGAGTGCGTCAGGATGGAACACCTCTCTTCTCGCGCAGCGCAAAAGCGGCTTCACGATTTGGAACACCATCACAACGTCGCAAGCCGTCCACCTTGAAGCAAAGTCATTTACCTATCAATTCTGTGCCTATTCCTATTGACGAAAAGTCCCTTTACGTGTCTCTACAGCTCTTGCAGGGTAAAGTCACTGCACTCGAGGCTGACAAGGCTAATGCAGAGGATAAGCTTGAAGAGTATGAATTGGAGGTCTTGCAGTTGAAGTCGAAGCTGGAGCAGCAAGCACGTAATCGGCACAGCGATAGTGCATTGGGCACTGATATAGAAGATGGCAAGCGTCGTGATTGGCAAGGACAAAAGACTCGTAAGTCATCACTACTATCATGAGTGAAGAAGCATAACTAACACATCGAGTAGAGCTTGAATCATCTATCCGTAACTTGCAAGACAGGCTAGATCGTGCCAATAGGAAGCTTAACACTTCCGAAGTCGCAGTTACAACTCTTACCGCTGATCGCGATGCAGCTCATCAGCAATTGGCCGTGGCATACCTCAACTCGGAGGAGCTCAAGAATGAGAGTACCTCCATGCAGCAGGAGATTGCAGATGTCAAGGCCGAGTTTGCCAGAGTCACGCGGAGGCATGAATCACGTATCCATCAGCTTACAGACCAGGAAGCAGAACTTCGTGGCAAGATCGAAAGGCGCGAACAAGCAATCAGAGAGATGGGATCATTGGCGAAAGAGCTCTGGAAAACACGCAATGCTCTTGCTATTTCTAATCCTACAAAAGATGCCACATCAACCCAGATTGGCAGGACGAAGGACAACACACAGCCTACTGGTTTATTTGCAAGTATCATCCCAACCAGTCGCATGATAAGCACAGCAACTCGAGCTACGGAACGCCAACGATCTCAATCCAGAGGTCGTCAAGCTCCGCAAGCAGTTCAAACAGCACCTGAGCTTGAAGCCACCACGGACTTGCGCTCACTTGTCCCTCCTCCAGCCCAACAAGCAGATTTGACTATCGACTCAACATATGCCAGCTTCATGGATGGCGATGAGGTGTCCAAGCTACGACGGATTGTCGAGGAAGATAAGGCGCTTCTGCTCCGAAGCAGTGGTGGAAATGCAGACGGCGAGACACAGCATACCTTTCGTGACGAGATAACGAGGAGAACAAACCACACTCAGCCACTCCCAAGGAAGTCATCAATGAAGACTGTATCTCAGAATTTTTCCGAGGACATTGAGCGAAATATCGACCTAGGACTTGGACGTCAAGGGCATCATGTCCGCGAAGGAGCACGAGACGACGGCGAAGCATCAATCTTTGCCAATGACACTACTCGACGAAGCATGTCTCCTGAGCGACAAGACACTCAACGCTCCATGATGAGTCAACGTTCTCAACGACGTGCTCGCATTAGTGGCAATACCCAACCTGACATGACATCAGCATTCATTCTTCCAGACATTACACTCCACGGCGTTGCTGCAATCACGCCAAGCGCTTCAACCCATGCCACCTCCGGAACCAAGTTGACGACTATCATTACCAGACCGACTCCTGTATCAGATCGCATGCCAATCACTTTGCCAGGACAAGACGATCCAACTGTTCGTCCTGCACAAGCACCTGGTCTTGCTCTTGCAACCGTTCTCAGAGGACTTGAAGACGAGCTTCACAATCTTCGCACCCAGCTAGCTGAGCAGGAAAATCTTTACAACCAGCACGATCCGTCCTTGAGTAAACGTCAACGCAAGGTCGTCTATGCCAGGATCCAGAAACTACTACCAATGATCGATACACGCGCCGACCAAATCTATGCTTTGTATGATGTCTTGGAGGGCCAAAAGGACAAGGGGCAGATGATGCAGGATGAGGAGGTTGAGATTACTCTGCAGAACATTGGAATTGATCAAGCTACAGCTCGTGCTGTTTCTGGACAGACTGGACGATCAACGACGATGGTGAATGATAGCGACGCCGAGATTGATGAAGACGACGATGAGTTGCCCTGGGAAGGCATTGAAACGACTCAGACGCAGACGTTGCCTAGTTTGAGAGCAATGCGTGTGAGATGACGAAAGAGGATGGATTGTATAGGTGATGGTTGCAATGAATGTTATGAACTACAGATTCTGTTTCTTCTGGGAAGGGGTTTGGTGTTATGGATGGGCGAGGGTATACACCACGGTGAGGAGACTATCGGGCGGTATGAGGAATGACTGGTGACGGTCTATTGGGTAGCTATACAAGATTAGCAATTGTTTATCGAATTCGAGTTTCTATCTTTTCAATTTCTTTTCTTCCTCATCTTTGTCATCGTGTCTTGTATTCTTTCATCATAGTATCTCGTACACAACGCGAACAAAAATCATACAATCGGAATGGGTAACCTGAACTGAAATCAACAAAACGTTCGACATAGGCTTAGGCTTTCAATAGTTTATGATATGATATACTTACTAACTCAAACCACGGCATAGGTGCTTCACTCGCCGTCACGTCAAAAACAGTCATGTGTGCTTAGCTACTTGGGAAGATGCTGGGTTTCATAAAGTACAGTGATGCAGCTGAAATGAAGCGTGGTCAGAGAGGTTCTTCAGAATCAAGGACCCCTTTTCATGGAGCTGGCTCCGTTGTCTCTTTGCTCCACTCTTTTTTCTACATCAAAGGCATACAGTACTCGCCCACTCTCCTACCTCCCGCTGCAGCACCATTCATCGCCAGCATGGACCTCCCAACACCTGCGCCAGCCCCAGCGCAAGCTATGCCGGGGCGCCCACTAACCACCGATGTGCCTCTGGCCGCGCCCAATGACATACCACCCGCAAGGACGGCGGCCAATGCTCACATAGTCCAGCTGAGGTTGATGTTCACAGCATGGATCACGCACTTCAGGAGTCTAGGCTATATCAAGGACAGCACAATGGATGTGTTGGACCAAACGGTGTGCAGACAGGCCCTGGAATTGAGTGTGAAAGATCCTAAGGTCAGGTAGGTCTTTAGAGGTGAATAGCAATGCTATATACTGCGCTTGACTAACATGCTCCGTTCTGTACAGAGAAGCACTAGGTCGCAGTCCGAAGATTTGGTCAGACTACGTCGATGTCTTCCGCGCTGCAATCGCCTCTCTCGAGCAACGATCCTTTGGCGACCCCAACAACATGGCAAATTACGACGGCCCATCCTCCAATGTCATTGTCGCCAACAGTATCACACTCATAAAAGATATTCAACGACTAGATAACGTCCTTGCACTGGCACGAAACGTCCTCACATGCGGCGCAAGAGTACAGAATCTGGCTGCGCAAGTAGGTTTCGACAGTGAGGTCTGCTCACTGATCAATCTATGCGTCAAGATAACAGCAAGAGGTTATGATGGAGATGGCACTACGGTAGAGGAGGACAAGTGGAACGCCGTCGTGACAGGCTTCAAGAGGTTGCTTATCACCAGTCTACAGTTCTTGAGCAATTTGGTTACCATGAATGAGCGCTTAAAGCTGATGCTATGGGTTGAGCTGTTTGACAGTGGCTCTGCGGATGGTAGTATGGTGGATTCGATACAGGGAGTGCTACAAGCAGAAAGAGATACACAAGGCTGGGCTGGACATACACCGAATGCATTCTATGCTCGTGCAAAAGCGCCAGCTAGCTCTGCTTCGATCATGAGAGGCGAGAAAGATCCACTGAGATGGCCCGATTATCGACCTTTCAAGCCAGTGACACCGTTTTTCTTCTGGTTGACGTACTGCGCTAGCAAGATTGAAGAAGAGATATTTCTAGACAAGAATCCGGAGAGGATAGACAGTGATTACGAGCTTGAAGCACATCTGTCATCAGTCGATCTTGTTGCTGAAGGGCTGGAGAGGTGGCGTGCATTAGATATTGGCGATCGAGATCAGATTGCTGAGAAGTGGGATGATATACAAGTCGAGCCACGATTCAGAGAGCACGTCATCTCGATAGAGGCATGGAAAGATGCAGGATGGCCTGAAGACTTTGAAGATGACGTTCCAGCAGATAAGATTGTTGATTGTTATTATCGAGCCATTCTGCTGGCTGAGCAGAGGACTGCCCATGAAAAGCCAGACCAGCCAAAAAGTAAGACAGGATCTGATCTGCCTCCAATACAAGATATCTTTGCGCCACCAACGACCACGGAACCAGATTACCGGATGATGGTATCGGCCGCAGATGGAGCCAACAAATTGCAAGAAGGAAAAACACAGCTATTGAAGCGACTGGATCTAGCTTGGGATGTGAAAGTACCGCCTGTGGAGCAGATGTTCTCACATGGCTTTGACCCGGCGCCAAAGATGAGGCCGGAACAAACAGCTCCCGAATCTGTACCGGAAGAGCAAGAGGAAGAGGTTTATAATGCGGACGCGATCACGGATGAGACGCCAGAAGAGGTTGCGAAGCGGGCGGAACTGATGAAGAGAGTGCGGTTGGCGGAGAATAGACAAAAGACGCTCAAAGCAGAAGTGGCCAAACTCGCGGGTGAAGAAGTTGTACCTGAATCTGAGGATGGAGGAAGTGATGAAGCAGAAGATGGGAGTGAACGAGATGGCAGTGAAGAGGAGGGAGACGAGGAAGATGAAGAAGAAGATGAAGAAGAGGAGGAAGAGGAAGAAGAAGAGGAAGAGGAGGAGGATTATGCCGTGCCTGGCGAAGACGGCCGAGGACTACTCACGGATGTGCCGTTAATACTGGGGCCAAATGAGATTGTTGTTTTGCCCATGCTCATCATGTCTGGCATAGTACCGCCGACAGAAGCACCGAACAAGCAAAAGGACGATTATTCTCTGATCAACATGTATACCATTCGATGTCATCTTCTGCTGGCTCAGGAGAATGGCAGGAATTTGCTACGCGAACTGCTCATCTTCGTAGCAGCATGGGACTTACGTGAGGAAGAGTTGTACTTTAAATTCATGGTCAAGATCATGGAAGCAATTCTGGTCAATGGTCTCATGCCGTTTGCCTATGGCGCATTCAAGGAGACAAAGGACATCATATCGCCAGCACAAGCGGTGATCATGAAGCTTCTGACCAAGATCTTCCACTCTCGCCAGGCTTTCATTGGTGCACCCACAACACTCAACACACCATTTCGCCAACCTGGAGACATTCCTTCACCAACAGCCCCACTTCGCTTCGACATACAGATTGTCCATTGCCTATTCAGCGAGTTTCGACAGAACATTGTACCACAAATCTGTGCACTCGTTTTCTTGCAAGGCGCAATACGTATGCGATGGGCAGATCCGCAAGACTTTCCACTCAACCTGTGGGATATGGAGCGCATGTATGAAGGCGTATACCAATATCTGGAGTTCTTTGCTATTCTCACAGATCACGATAGCTGGAAACAGCTGATGGCGGAATGGGAAGTCACTAGCGAATTGGTGACACTGCTACGAGAGCTGGAAGTCGCTATTCCACATGGTCAATTTGTTGCTTTACCTCCTGTAGTGCCACCTCCATTGTCACATGCAGAGAGAGCTCCTTCAATGTCTGTGAGACATAATCTTAGGACTCCAACAAGGACGAATACCAATGTCTCTGAAGCTGGAACAGCTCCTGTGGCGGTGGAGCGGCCATATGATGTCAACACTTCGCCTCAACTACATCGCGTTCCTGCTGCAGTACCCGCACTATCCTTGAATCCAGCAGACCCTCTACCACAACTACCTCACCCTAATACCGCATACGCACCCGAAGCACAACCACTCCACGACGACCCATCCGACTTTGAATGGCGCAACCTCAAAAAGCTTTGTGTCCTTGTTCTATCGTCTCTTGTCTGGAAGAACAAAACGCTCCAAGATCAAGTCCGCCAGTTTGGCGGCATAGAAGCTATACTATACTGCTGCGATTACGACGAACATAACCCATACATCAGAGAACACGCAATCATGTGTCTTCGATTCCTGCTCGAAGGCAACGAAGAGAACCAAAAGGTCGTGAGAGACTTCTCGGCCAAGAACGAAGAGCGCGAGCGTGCTAGAGCTGCTGCTCAGAATAGAGCTGCCATGACTGGAGAAGCTCTTAGTGGTATGACTGCGAACCAAGCGCCGCGTGTTCCCGAAGAAGTGCTCGATCAGCGTGGCTACGAAACGTTCATGGATGGTCGAGGTAAAGTTGGCTTAAGGAGAAAGGATGGCACGGTTGTTCCGGGCGCGACTGAGCAATATCAGGGGCTTAATTATATCCTGGAGGGACCTCTAAGAGGTCGAGCTGCTGCTAATGTTACAGCTGCTGGTATAGCGGGTATGGCAGGAGCTATGCGAGGTGGTGTGGCCAGCGGTCAAATCCCTGCACAGCCACATCAGTCTTTCGCTAATTCTACGCCCGCACCACCTGCACCTAACGCCGCCCCTGCGATGCCTATGCCAATGCCTACGCCGACACCAACAACGACAAAAGGCAAAGTCCCCATCCGACCACCACCACCCCAACAATCTCTATCCCAATCTCAAACTCAAACCCGCGCAGCAACTACATCCAGCACAAACAAAGTCCCCACCCAGCCCCAACCATACCCAGCACCAATTCCACCGCCCCCGTCAAACCTGCTTCCCCTTGCCAATCTCAACGCAAACCTCCAAACCACCTCTCAAAACCAACCGCTACCTCCCCTCCAAATCCCTCCCCACACAATCGAGGCAATGCAAGCTGCCGCCGCCTCAATCCCCAAAGAAGCCTGGGACGACCGCGCCGTCCTCGATAAGCTCCCCGGCTGGATGCAACTGATTGTCAATCTGAAGGAAGAAATGGGTGCTTTGATGGCGGGCGTGGGAAATACGAATGGAGTTGGGAATGTGGCGGGCCCATTTGGGAATTCCCAAGGTGGGATTATTGGAGAGGGTGGCTTGCAGACGAGAGAGAGTATTAGAGAGGCGGCGGAGAGTTTTGTGCAGAAGGTGCTTGGAGAGGGTGGGGGTTTGCAGGGGATCGGTGCTAGGGAGGAGGTGGAGGGTGGTGAGGGAGATGATGGAGGGAAGAGTCGCGTTTTCGATGTTGGCGATATGTTATAAAGGAGGGAACAGGAAGACATCATGATTGAGTTACCTTGATGGAGCCGGTAAGGACATACACACCCAACGCGACTCAGCAGTACCTAGGTAGCTAGCCTAGACCACACTCTGAACAATAAAAGGCATCTAGTTGGCCTGCTCAGCTCAGTCTTCTACAGTTGAAAGCAGCACAAATGCCGATATCGCATTGGCGTGCAAATTTGACCCCTTTTTCGTCTGACTTCACACCCTCCTTCTCCTGCCTACCTCCTGCCTACCATCACCTCAACTTCGTACAACAATGGAACTACTTGACACAAGAAGAATGTGATTCGATACCAACTTGGTTTCACCATCTTGCCAACAATGGCGTGCTGAGATCAAGCAATGTTATAAGACAATCCAAGCTGCCCAGTTACTTGTCCTCCTGGCTGGGCATAACAGTGTGAACGTGCAATGATGTACCTTTCAACAAAGCCGAAGAATCAGCTGGCGACTACACTGAGTGGTTGAAAGGTATTGTTGGCGAACCACGCCAGTCTGGCGCGGTCTCCCAGGCTTGAAGCCCTAAGATCACTCAGTCGAACTTGTCTTCGACTTTCTTGGCTAGAGCGGACAAAGCTCTTGGCGACGCCTTGCCTTTCAAGTCTAGCTGCCATGCTCGCCATGAATATGCTGGCGTTGAGGAATTGCGGCAGTAGAAATGAGCACGCCATTTCGAATGTTACACGTTCTTGCAGAATGGTGAATTATAAGCTATGCGATGAGGTGATTTACTTGGCGTGGGTGTTGGTATCGGTATCTAAAAAGGCTATCATGTCGCTATTGTTGAACGAACATTCTTTCCTATCGTCCTTCGTTCGACGGTGCGCACAGCTATGGCATCTTCCAAAAAGTGGTTTTCAGAAAACAAGTCCGCACCACCCGAGCAGAGTCTTGCGATAGGTAGTGATGATGGAAGTGATGGATTCCTCATCGCAATCGAACGTGACTGGACGCCGGAGGAAGAGGTGAAGGCGAAGCGCAAGTATGTTATTGCGTAACCACGCGGCAGTGCAATCAATTAACAATGCTGGCGCGTTCAGGTTGGACTTTATCGTCATGCCGATTTTGACGCTGGGATTCTTCTGCTTGCGTATGACCTTGTTCCGATACTACTGGTTAGACGCGCAGAATTAACATTCATTACGAACAGAACTCGACCGTGGCAACATTGCCAATGCCCTTACCGACAACTTCCTGCGCGATGTTCATATCACTCAAGATCAATTCAATGTTGGCCAGCAGATGCTATCGCTCGGCATCGTCCTCTTCGAAGTAAACCATCTCGGCAGCGGTCTCCTGAGCACTACCTCAAACACATTCAGCCTCTCGCTGACACCTTCCCACCTCACAGATCCCAAGCAACATGATCCTCTACCGCGTCGGTCCGGGCAAATGGCTAACTCTCCAACTCTTCCTCTTCGGTATCGTCAGCACCTTCCAAGCCTTCCAATCAAACTACGCCTCTTTCATTGCCACGCGCTTCCTCCTCGGCATCACCGAATCCGGCTTCATACCCGGCGGCCTCTGGACAATTTCAACATGGTACACGCGCAAAGAAACCGCAAAGCGTGTCATGATCTTCTACTTTGGCAACCAAATCGGCCAGGCTTGTGCAAAACTCCTCGCCTACGGTATCCTGCACATGCGCGGTGTGGAAGGTAGGCCAGGCTGGTTCTGGCTGTTCGTATTGATGGGCTCGTTCACCATCGGCGGTGGCTTTGTGTTTGGTTTCTGCCTACCCGACAGTTTCAGAAATCCTTCGCCTACTTTCTTGCCCAAGTGGCGCATGTTCACCGAGCGCGAAATCCACATTCTGCGTGGCCGCGTGCTCCTCGACGACCCAGCAAAAGGACAGAAGAAGAATTCAATTGGTAGTGCTGCTTTCCGCAAGGCTTTCAGTAGTTGGAGGATGTGGGTGCATTTCGGCATCACAATGGCGAATAATGGTCCGCAGAGGGCTTTCGACACGTACGCGCCTACAATCATATCTGCTTTTGGATTTGGTGGACTGTCTGCGAATGCGCTTGCAGCTGTGGGTTTGTTCACTCAAGTTCCGGTTTCTTATGCGTTTAGCTATGTTTCGGATCGTTTGTATGTTTTCATCAATCATCTCTTCCTCGCAATCATCTCTTCCTCATAATCATCTCTTCCTCACAATCATCTCTTCCTCACAATCATCTTTTATCCACCTATCAGCTTTGAGCCGTTTTCCAACGCTGACAATTGGTTTTCTCATATATTTAGCGACAAACGCGGCGAAACCGTCATGCTGGGTTTGAGTATGCATCTGCTCGGCTACGTCTTCAACCGCATCTTCACCGAGATTCCATATCGGGGCGTCCGCTATTTTGGCGTTGTGTGGACGCAGATTTTCGGAACGTTCTCGCATCCGTTGAATATTACGTGGTTGTCGTTGACGTGCACGGATTCGGAGGAGAGGGCGCTTGCTATGGCTTTGTAAGTCTGTCCAGCTATCCATCGTCATCTGAACATAAAACCTATCTCATCTCAACACTATCCACCCCAACCCCAACTTCACCCACCCAATCTTTACGTATACTGTACTCACAGCCCCTACCTTCCTTTTCTTCATCCTCGCCCACACCACCGTCCCCTCCAATCCGTGTTTACCTCATAACTGACCACCACTCACGCGCAAAGAGTCATAATGGGTGCCAATATCGCCGGCATCTACGGCGCCCAAATCTTTCGCGCAGATGACCGGCCGCGCTACCGTCGTGCATTTGGAGTTTGTATTGGTGTACTTGCTGCTGGGTTGGTGCTGGCTGTTGTGAGGCATTTGGATGGTTTGAGGACGAAGAAGAGGAAGGCGAGAGGGATTGTTAGCGGGGATCCGGCTGGAAGTGCAGAGGTGGTGCTGGTTGAGAGTGGCGAGGTGGTGGATAAGGGACGGGAGAGTAGAGTGTGATGTGAGGATGTAGTATTTATAGATGGGAGATGAGATGGGCGGTAGGGCTTCCATTACAGAAGGTGGTATGACAGGCAGACGTCGTAGTTCGCTGGGGCTTGAAAGGGATAGGGTTGTAGAGCATGGAACATGATGGTATCCGTGTCAGTCGTGTCAGTTGTGTCAATCGATGGCTCGGAGCATTTCGGATTAGGTGCTTGATATTTCTCGGTGATGTACATATAACAATAGGATATAATATTACCATAAATACATTGATCACGAGATAGTGCTGTGCTATCCCCAGGTCGTTTCCACCCTCCAATCCACATTCCATATCATAAGCTATGAATCCATATTAGTGTCCTCATTCTCCATCCAACCTCCTTCTCTACCTCAGTATCTTCAGCAACATAGTCCTTCCTCTCATCCCATCTTCCTTGATTCCACTTTTCTCGCCCCAGCTGGCTATTTCATTCTTTTTCACCCTCTTCCTCTCCCTTTCACCTCTATCCCCTCCCTGTCTCCCGTTTCTCACAATACACACCTATCGTCTACTCCCACTACTCCTCGAACTGCCGCCCTCCTCCTCATCAACCTCCTTAGCTCTCCGATTCATCCTCGAAAAGCCTGCGTTGGCGAACATGATGAAGAAGGCGACGATGCCTAGGACGGTGAAGAGGACGAGGATGATTACGGCGATGGTAATGTTGCCTTGCATCTTGGTGATATGGTGTGGTGAAAAGAAAGGGGTATGGTGGTGTGTGGTGTGAGGTGTGTGGTGTAAGGTGTGGTGTGACTTGTATTATGATATGCCTGCCGGTAGTCGTATCCAATCCGCACAGTTTTGTTGCCGCTATGCTGCGTGCAGGCGGACGGTTGCTGACGGAAATATGTAGACGGCGTAGTTGAACCAGCGAAATCCGGACGAAAAAAATTCCCAAAAGTCCTCTTTACCTGTGCCACCTTCACAGCGCAGAATCGCGGTAGCCGAAAGGTCCTACTTCCTCGCGACCTTACAAGACGACGTGAGAAGCTCCGTTCGACTGATAAGAAATAATTCCGTAAAGGATTCCAGCAAGTAACGTCCTGAACGCAGTGAATAGCACCAGGTTGTTATTCGTTGGTTGAATTAGGGAAGAGTTATGTTGATGATTTCCAAATAACTGTTCTGATTTTTGGTCGATGCAAGGTATATCTTGCAAGAAAAAGGTGATGATGACAGCCGTGATAGAACCAAGGTAGATAGTCGATTATATTATCGTTGTAAAATATGATTGCTCAGATGTCGTTGTCGATATACTCTTTCTTTCGTCGATATCTCTTCTTTCGCAAATGTTTCCAGATAGGGTTCTTCAGTAGCTCTGCCAATAAATGTCACAGTAGTATACTGTCAAATCAAAACAATTTTTTTTGTTCAGAGCCAGGCAGGTAACGAATAACAATAACGTAGCTCAACTGAACTCAACTCTCAGCTCAACTGAACAGAGATACCGATGAAATGGGATAATGATACTTGTCACAGGTTTGTATCCTTCCCAAAGCAGAAAGCACGCACAGCCAGCAGGTACAGGTAAGCACGTTCAAGGAGAAAGTTTAAGTCGCACGAGCACTGATCACGAGCTAATCACCACGATGACTACCAAGCACTAACTGCCCACCCCCGTCTCAGTTACAGCCGAACGGAAGTGGTACACAGATCGAAGCTTACCTTACTCCGTTGTCAGAGACAACCGCATGCACCTGACTCATGCGCTGTTTCAAGTGTCACAACCAACGGCTATCTCAAACGAGTGCTCGTAGCAATTAAATGTCGTTCAGTCCGACAGAATACATGGAAAGAAAAACATATAGAGATACAGATGCTTCCCAAGCAAATCATGTCAAGCCATGCTTCCCATATCTATAGAGAAAGCGCCCACCACAAAACGCCTTTAACATGCTAATCGGCCGTACATCCATTTCGAACACCGTCTAGCTACCACATCTCTTGCTGCTCATATCGGCCATCTCTTTGCATTCGCGGATCCCAATAGACACCCCGCCGTTCCGGAATCCCGGTATAATCTACTTCATTCAGTCCTTCATTACCATGTCCACCAGCACCACCATTATCATCATAATGCGCATAACTCCACGGATCAGGCTGCTGTCGTTGTTGATGATCCGGATTTTCGTAATCAACGTAGCCGTCATTATTATCTGCATGAGGATGATGCTGTGGCGTCAAGCTAGCCGACGGCCCATACGCGGAGGAGGGAGATGGAGGACTATTTGAAACTGGCGACTGGTAAGAATCGTGAGGACTGCTATAGGATGGCTTGGCGCCGCTGGGCTTTTGATATCGTGACCACTGCGCAAATTCATCATTTGGGTTCTGCAGACCCGTTTGTTGGATGACCTTTTCTTGATGTTGTTGCTGCTGGCTTTGTTGTTGTTGCCGTTGATTCGACTGCTTCGGCTGAGCAAACTGTGGTATCTGTATCTGCGGGTGCATTTGCTGCACTTTAGCCAGGTATGAGTACATAAAGTTGCTCAGGAGCACTTGTGAGTAAAGGGCTCGTCGAGGATTAGCCAGCTTGATATGTGCCATTCTATAAATAGCTCGTTCCTCAAGAATGCTGAACCGCGTCCAATTGTAGTCAATGTCGGCGCGAAGAAGTCGGTGAAGAGGTTCGGGTGTAATAACCCGATCTGTGTTCGTCTTTGTCTGTCTTGCAGCTTCACGTTCGGCTTTCTTTTTACCACCGAAGATTGAAGCCAAAAGCCCAACCTCCTTTTCTCGCTTACCATCACCGCCACCAGAGCGTCGATTGCTGTCCTTTTTCCGCTCATCATCAAGCTTGATATCTTCACGGTTCAGTACCAGACTTTCTCTTCCCTTGACATCTTCGGAAGCTGTTTGTAATACGTCTAGGCGAACGATATCTTGTGGCTTCTCGGACGATATCTTTGAAAGCTTTCCGCGTTTCTTGGTTGCCTCCTTCTCCTCCTTTTCTCGTTCTTTCTTCTCTTTGTCGTCACTTCCGAGAAACCATCCCCAGCTAGTCTTCCTCGTATTGCCATCTCCATCCTTGCGGTCTTTGGCCTTTTTATCAGACTTTTTGTCCACTGGCTTCTGTTCATGCAAGGTTGGGATGAATGTAACATTATCTGTGCGCGTATTGGCGCCGATCATCATCGACGGACTCTTGACCATATCGTCGAGCGTCCTATTGAAACTATTTGTATGCCCAAAGGCAGCCCTTGGTGGTGGTCTATCGCCAAACGCATTCTGTGCAGCCTCATTCCGAGAATATTCGTGTGAAGACGACCTTGCTGGAATGACGTGTTGCTGGGAGTGCTGCTGTTGTTGTTCCGTCCCAGACGATGGCGGAGAAGGTTCGACAATTTGAGGAACTGGAAATCGTGGTGGTATTGAGGCTGTGGTCCTGCCATTGCTGGCAAGTCGGGACTGAAAGTTGGCAGGCGACGTTGTTGGTCGCCCTGATTGTTGTTCTAATGTCTGTAAAGGTAGTTGAAAAGTGTCCAAAGAGGAGGATGACTGCAAAATCCTGGCTTTGGGATCATCGTTATTCGACAGAGCGTCATCAGGTCTCTCTATGGGTGCAGTCTGAGACCGAACAAGATCAAAAGATTGAGACCTCGTATCATCAGGTCTCATCCCTCCCACAGCACTGTCCCGACTACCACCATCATCAGATACTCTATCTGTAACCTTTTTGCCAGCACTAAGTCTTTCACCCTTCCTTAAGCTACCCTTTTTGTAGGCCGTCCGCGTCGAACGTTTCAAGCCTAGCGTTGTCGGTGGTGGAGGAGGTAGCATAGGATCAATCAAACCTTGCTCGAACTCCAGCTGCTGTTGTGTTACTCTTAACGGATCTGTATCGAAATTGCGTACAATCTGCGCAGGGTCGTTGACCAGCGTTTCGAGCTCTTCAAGAGTCGTCTCTGATTGATCCAGCATTGACTTGGACGATTGTGACTTCTTCCTCTCCAATATCTCCGCTCCATCCTTATAGCCTACGGCATTGTCTATCGTCCTCGACAAAGTTGACTTCTGTCGTTGTAAACCACCAATAGATCTTGTTCTTTCAAGGCCACCCTCCTGTGGTATTGAGGCATCCGATCCAGTTCTTCTCCTTATCCTGTCCACTCTGTCCTCCACAAATGTCCTGTAGTCCTTTGGCGCCAGTTCAGGGTGAAGTCTTGCTGGCACCCAAAAGAGCCGCGCCGCATCATCCTCATCTACTCCAGATCTAGGTGGTGCTGCTGGTATGTCTGGACCTTGAATAAAAGAAGGTAAATCGGGATCGGCAGCATTCAGGCTCATTGACATCCGCTTGATAGCCTGTAAGTTACTCAACTCTTGCGCTACGGCCGCTGCGCTAGATTCATAGTCAATATCGTTGAGCGGAAACGCTTGTGTTGCCGTTTCTTGAGGACTTCTTGTCAGGTTTGCCGAGGGCGGTACCCGTTGACTGCCTGTTGACGAGGTTCGGCGTGGTTGTGCTTCCATTGGTGCGCCATTTGCTTGAGTCGGGTATCTTTCTGTGGATATGGATCTATACAGTAAGCTGTTTGGGCGAGCAGAGGGATCGTAGGAGTGTTCGATGGTGTCGTTGGCGGAGGGGAAGAAGCTGAGGGGTCGATTACTGCTGCGCCATTCGTCGTTACCGTAGTAGGCTATGTAATCGCTGATGGAT
>Ga0160429_1000287_pt1 | contig 56199 bp, 61 predicted proteins | sample SolpanmetagenomR_FD_108199 | JGI IMG/M metagenome (GOLD analysis project Ga0160429, IMG submission 108199) | Solar panel surface microbial communities from Lawrence Berkeley National Laboratory, California, USA - R | ecosystem: Engineered > Built environment > Solar panel > Unclassified ... | reverse complement strand
TACCTTCTAGAACTATCTAGACTCTTCTATTAATAACTAGCTTAGAAATCCAACATTACTAAGCTAGGAATACTAGAACATTCTATATTACAAATCTATAGAATCTTCTAGTTATTCTGAATTGCCACCTTATGTATATAAACCCAGTCTATCCCTTAGTTAGTTTCTTTCTTTCTACAAGTCAATTCAATCCTTTACTTATTAGTTACTACTATAAGTCCTTTGGCTTCACTCTACCTTTTCTTATTCAGATACTTCCCTATACCCTTAGCACTTAATATACCTCCCTATTAAGTTCTAACAAATAGGGACTAGAACTTGGTAGTAAAAGCTAAGTATATTAGCTACTTAAGACGATCTATGAGGAAAGAAGGAGGATCTAAAGGATCTATAGTAAGAAAAGGTATAAGGTGCGGTTATAATTCCGCTACCTTACCTTATTTAATTATAATAATAATAATATTAGTTTATAAACCGTGATAATAATAGGTATAATTAGTAATAACTAACTATCTATAGCGGTGCGACTGTATACATATAGTAGCCTATATACTACTACCCTATATTCTATAATTTATATAACCTAATAGCTCTAACGCGTATTAGGTAGAAGAGGGCTAAAATCAGATAAGAAAGTAGTAGGCGCACGAGCGAGTGAACATACTATCCTATTAGGAGAGTGGGTTTAGTTCTATTATAGTAACATTGAAGCGTTGCGAGGATGAGTCGCCTAGTCTTTACTAATTTACCTCACAAACAGCCTCGCCTACTCAAACCCCACTCCCACCATTCCATCAAAACCACATCACACCACACCACCTCATCCACCTCCGCGACCCCTGACGCATTCCCTCCGCAACCCCCGCCTCTGACCACTCTAATGCGCCGCCAGCCACTCCTTATACTTATACGCAACCCATTTGCTCGCAGGCGTGGTATACTTATCCACATACTCCCCATGAATCTTCTTGCCAGCCGCATCAATAGGCGCCGACGCGCACCAAGTATCACCATGATCACAGTACGTCCTCAAGCCCGAGTTGAAAGGTGCACATCCCGTGAGATTCTGCCGGGCAAAACGGCCTGTCTCGGTGGCGTTCGCGGTGCCGATGTTGTAGGGCAGCTGGGCTGGCACGTAGCCGAGGTCGGAGAAGAGGATGGTGGCAATGACTATGATAAGGTTAGCATGTTCGGGGTTGTGTGACTTGGGGTGCGTACTCATGTCGGCGCCTGGAGCGGTAAATGGAGCAGTGTTTCCATACTTTTCAAAGCCTTTGTCGCTTCTGCCGCAGAGGGTGTCGCCGGCAACTTGTGCGCCTTGGGAGTAGCCCATGATGGCCATGGGGGTTTTGGGGCAGCTTTTGTGGAAGGCCTGATGATTGTTAGAGGCTTTGGATATACGTACGAATCTCAATGGAATTGTGCTTACTACAATAGCATCATGCATAGCAACGATGCCCGCGGTCTCGGATTTGGCATAGTCGTCGAAGGGACTGATGGTGGCGGGATACTTGATCCCGTAGTGTGTGCAGTTTGGAATCTGTTGGTGCTTTTTGTCAGGTAACCTGTTATTACGGCTGCAGCGATAAATATACCAGATTGCAAGTCGCAACTGTTGTCTTAGCTAGAGATCCCTCTCGGGGACCATAGTAAGTCTTGCTGTCACTTGCGTTGCTGCCTCTGGCTGCGATGATGTGGAATGCCGGGCAGCTCGCGACGGATTGAGCACGCACGAAGGTGGCGGCTGCTAAGGCACAGAGTATGTAAAGAAGGGAAGGCATGATGATGATCTTGTTGTTGCTTTATAGAGGAAGAAGTAGTTGTGTATGCAATGAATGGAAGGGAAGATAGTGGGTGAAGAAAGGTCTTCTTATAGATATTTTGCTCTGAGCAGTACCTAGATCACAAGGCTCACAAGATCATAACAACATCTGAGCCTCTTAGCTTGAAGCAGACTGTAGCCTCGCGAGAGTATGGAGCTTCGTTATGCCAAGACGCAGACAGCCTGAGGAAGGCTAGAGCCTGCTGCTAGCTTGAGAGCTGAGGTCAAAGCATGCTAGTTGCGACCATATCTAGCTTCATGTAGGCTGTAGCCTGCTTCCTCTTGCCTGCAAGGCTATAGCCTCGTGTACTGCTACATGTAAGCCATAGTCAGTCGCGTCAACGTGTTGCCAGACAACATCCTGAGCAAAGGCTCTGATGAGAAGAGAGGGCATCGGATGGTAGCGCTGTTTGAAGAGAGCTGAGCCTTGTCACCTTCCCCGTCACAATTTCAGATTGGGCATGGCTAAAAATACCACCCCTTCCTCCCGCCGCTATTTGTTGCCCCAGCCGAAGGACATGAACATGAATACGACTACTACCGCGCTAGCGACGTGATGGTTCGGGGCTGAAGCTGCTATGTCGCCCCCGTGTTGGTGTATTAAATTTATAATGAAAGCAGCAACCTCACTCATTACATTGTACTATGCTGTACAGTTAGTTCCAGCCACTGCTTGACATGTGAGAAATCCGAGATTTCGGCACCGAAACATGATCTTCTACAAATTTCGGAGTAGAACCTAGAATTGTTAGGAAGTTGTCCTTCCTACGTAGGTTTTGTAAGCGAAGATGACTTAGCGAAGCCTGCTAGCCCTCTCAATTGTCTGCACAATGTCTTCAAGCAGAAACTTTAGTGTTGCTAGAAACACCCTTCACCCAATATGCACGAGTACCAATACCAGCTCGATGTTTCCGGTCGGCAGACGAGAAGCATCTACACCCAGATATGTCTCTGTTTCTCACTGCATGATAACGTCTCTCGGATTAGTATCATTGAGACTCTTAACGATGGGTTGAACATACTGGGTGAAAGCGTGCCTTGGACAGCAGGACAAGTATGCAAAGATGTCCATAGCTGGCCTTTTGTTACAACGTCATCTCGACGTCGTGGCGTAGTGGTGAATGACCTCAGCTCAAGCCAATGCATGCAAGAGCTTCGTGATGCCGGCTTTCCAATGTCTGCCTTCGACGAAGGCGATTTGTGTCCTGTGCGCACTCTACCGGAACTTATGGATGAATGGCCTGTTTTCCTGGTACAAGCCAACTTCATACGCGGTGGCTTGCTGCTTACATGCACGCTTCAACATCAGGTTGGCGATATGACAGCACTAGGCGAAGTAATGTCTCTTTTCCACAAGGCTTGCAAAGGTGAGGCATTTATAGACGAGGAGTTGAGGCTTGCAAATGTAGATCGGACTGATGTTATCCCTATACACGATGCTGCATGGCTGCCTGAGAAGTCACACCCATCACCGCAGTCGCCAACGGAGTCTGCGCAAAGCGCTCCCTTTTCGAAACATCAGGATCAACCTGTGCAAGCGACCTCGGCTTGGGCAAATTTCTCCATTTCGCCTCAAAATCTGATTAGCCTCAAGGCTGAAGCTATGCAGATTCAGCAGAGTGGACACTTCGTCTCTACGGACGATGTGCTAAGTGCCCTGGTCTGGAGACACATCACTCGTGCGCGTTTAACTCGGCTCCCACCTTTGACAACCACACAATTTGGCAGAACCATCGACATGCGTACCAGATTGAGTATAGTAGAAACGTACGCAGGTGAAGCGACAACGAAAGCGTTTGTTCGATATGATGCCAAATTACTCGCATTGGAGCTATCGCTTGGAGAGATAGCATCTACCCTTCGCCAAGCAATCGATCCCAAAACTTCTAACGTGACTCACGACTTCAAATCATACATGACTCTTGTGAAACGAGCTGAGGCTTCAGCCGACACACCGAGGAAGTCCCATGCGGTATACACTTCAAGCGATGTAATGCTGTCAAGTTGGGCAAAGTTTGTCGCGATATGGACTCTTGATTTCGGCTTAGGCTTAGGAAAGCCGCAGAGTGTACGTAGACCACTCTTCCAACCAACAATCGAAAGCTTAGTCTATCTGCTGCCGAAAGAAAGTGATGGCAAGATAGTGATAGCGGTATGCCTCAGGCAAGAAGACCTGGATAATTTAAAAGAAGACCCCGAGTGGGCGAAATGGACCAGCTGGATTGGTTAGTCTGTCTCGATGTGCTCTAGCCCAATAGATTGGGTTTCTTAGCACCTCATCCTATTGCCTTATGACCTGAACCTTTGCAACACACCTGGGGTCATCACGATGTTTTACAAGAGACAGAATCACTGGAAATCGGCAATTACTCATGCCCACCTAGTCGCCCACTAGACTTTTACAGTTGAATATGTTCCAGGTTCTTTGAGCATTGGATCTTTCGTTCTCTTTCGAAGCTGTTTCCGTGACTCAGAGTGACGTCGTGAACTCAAAGATAATCGTCGTCGAGGCAACCAGCGTTGTCTGAGCGTCTCTTGTGACGAACATGAAGACTAAAACACCCACGCAAAACACCTATCAGCCACTGCACATAGTCTTCGGCAACCAACACCTAAAACCTCAACAATCTATTTGCACATCTAACGCCAATCTGGCTATTGTATAGCTCAACAAGCATGTCTGTTTTCCTACTCGAGATTTGGAACGTCATCTTCCGTCATTTGATTCCGATTCACCCTGTTCGTCCTGGGCTGCAAGGAATGCAGGACGGTAGTGGCAATATTATTCTACACTGCGATCCGCGCGAGAATCTAGACATCGTCCAAACCCTGCAGCATTTCATCGGAGAGTCCTTCACACCTAACAAAGAGGATCGAGCAATCTGCGTAGAATGTCTTGACCCGGCATACATATCATACGATGATAAACCCCTAAAGCCAAAGGAAAAAGCGGTCTACATGGAAGGATTTCTATTCCCCGGCTCGAAAGCCGCCTCTAGAGACATTATGGATAAGCATGCTATCTGGCAATTGGAGACTAACGATGAGCTCTGGAGATACCCGTATTCAAGTGCGTACGAAACACCACAAAATGAGGATGGCTATGGTTGGGCCATGCTCGCATGCGAAGAGTTTCCTTCCTATATCGGCAATCGTGACTAGATACCCGACACCGCACGCCATATCCTTACACCGATCAGCATGGACCAAGAGGAGGAGAGAACAGGCAGGGATCTATGGCATGCATTCAATGCATTACTACAATTTCAGTATGGTCAGTATAAAATGAAAGCCGTGAGATCTTTCGACCTGTGCATAGACTTCAGAACAAGCGAGCCACTGGAAGAGCGTTGTCATTACAGAACGGCAGAGAACCTTCTCTCTGTCAATAACATGATGTGGACCCGTTATGGAGCGCTTGACCTGCACTCACTAGTCATGCACATGAGAGACTTCGAGCTTTGTGGCAAACGTCTCGGCGTATTGATAAGGACATTTGTGGTCGCTGATAGGAGGCAACGCCTGAACAATACTTCTACACCAGCACTTGTGGAAGATGTTTCTGAGGCACTGGATGGTGCGGAAGAGCAGCTAGAGGAATTTGAAGACTTGCTAGTGGCTTCTGGGCTTGGAACCATCAAGCAGATGAAGGTTTGTGAGATGCAGGTTAGTTCCAGAAGTCGACGCGGTTGGCTCAGATTTGTGTGCGAGCTTGCAGATGAGCGCTATCACAACAAGGGACCTTTAAGTTCAGCTCAATATGCACGGTTCCTGGAGAAGCGCAACACAAGTTCGGCTTAGCGTGGATCGGGAAACCTTGGTAGAAAGTGCGCACTAAAGTTCGATCAGCAGGCCTCAAACAACCCGGTTTGCATTATACGCAATTTGAGGCGACGTCTCTGTCGGCTACAGCTCAACAGCACTCTTCGGCCAGCATGCACAAACAGCACTGGAACTGGGCCACATTTTGCCGAAAATGTTTATCTGGGGACCTGAAGTATGGTACGAAACATATCCCGTCGATTGTTATGCCATCAACGACCGACTACGAGGTTGAAGAGTGCGATCAGATTAAGGTAAATACGGTGTCTCCGGACCCTGTCGAAGAGAAGTTGCACATAGATCAGACCTCGGAGCTGAGCTCGAAGCTGAGCTTTAGCAGGATGAGATTTGGGAGGATATATGACCACAAGTCTGTGATTTCATCAGGAGAATCGGCCACACAAATGGGCGGTAAGGACAACGACTGGTCGTCACTGTACAGAGGAGACCTGTCAAGTGGGGAAGAAGAGGCAGATGGTGAAGGTGAGATGATGCTTAGGAGGACGAGATTGACATACGTCCTCGAGTATTGGCGTTCAGTTCCCAGACAACGTACCCGGTTTCAGAATTGACTGTACATGTGTCTTTATACATATAGTTTAGCAGCCATCTTCACAACCTAGGATATAGCTGGATTCGTACTTTAATAGGCGCCTATCCTAGGCCCTACCTCGTTATAAGCACGGCAGGGTGCAGGGCGTCTAGCTAATACTAAATTACTCCAGCACTCCTCACATTAGCAGTATCGAAATCGGACATCGACTTCTGAATTGGGATCAGAATGGCGTGCGTGGAATTGACGTTCGATAAGAGCTTACGCGAACTTCACGATTAATGCATGAAATCGCTCGATCACGTCAGCGGCGAAGTGAGTTAGGTCTTGAATGCGGCCTAAGTATAACCACCTCTTCATCTCACCAATCTACCGTCAACAAAAAACATTGTTGTCGGGGATTGAGCTCGTGATCAATTCGGGCACGGCGACGAGATTTCTGGAGGTGAATTCAGGATATAGTGGACTGATTGCAATGATTATCTGATATATACAAACTACAGGTCGACTACCTCATCTCTTTTTCACCGCACATATTTCTGCACATCCACTTTCGGCGGTGTTTACAAATCATTGTTTCTATTTCTTGTTGGTGTTGCTGAGGACGTTGAGCATGGCGTTGTAGGCAGGCTTCTTTTGGAAGTTCTCGTCCCATGCAAGAGCAGCTCCCTCAGCGGGGAAAACACCAGGAATCCCTGAGACGATGTTAGACTCGATCTTGAGACACGATATAAGATTATACTTACATGAGTACTTGTCTGACACTCCCCAGAGGGTGATACCGACGCAGCGCTTGTTGTTGACGCAAGACCTGGTAACACGGCGGTAGACATCGGCTTGGACTCTGAGCTTGGCAGGAGTGGCAGGGGTGTAAAAGCGAACATCGAGCTCAGTGTATGCGACATCGACGTTCAAGTCGGTGAAGCCCTTGAGGGTGGCGGCCAAAGTCTTGTAGTCGGGGGCAACGCTGTTGCCGGAGCTGGCAGTGGGCTCACTGGTCAAATGTGCTTGACTGCCGACACCATCGATCTGAACACCATAAGATTGGATGAGCTTGACGATACGCTGAGCACCAAGAGCCTTGGCACCCTGCTCAATGTTGTAGTCGTTGTAGAAGAGCTTGGACTTAGGGGAGTACTTCTTGGCGAGACGGAAGGCCATGGGAAGGTAAGCCTCGCCGATGGTGGTGTACCAAACTGATTGGCGGTAAGTACCATCCTCGTTCAGGGCTGTTGTGTCTGATTAGTGACGAAGTTTGTATAATTCCGAAACAGCTGGGTATCTCACCCTCGTTGACTACATCCCAGTAAGTACAGACGTCCTTGTAGCGTCCGGCAAGGTTCTTGATGTGGTTCTCCATGACGGAGATCAAGGTGGCATTGTCGAAACCGCTAGATAAAACTTAGGACAGTATCGAGTATCATTTTCCAAGTTGACTCACCCTTGAGAAACCCAGTTGGGCAGCTGGGAGTGCCACACCAAACTATGAGGGTTGTTAATACTGCTCTTTTTCTTTCGGCGTCCTTTCTTACTTGTGACAGCGGAGCTGCTTGTTGTAGGTCTTGGAGAAGTTGGCGTAGAGATCGGCATCAGTGAAGGTGAAAGTGTTGTTAGCAGGCTCAGTTGCGTCCCACTTCATGGCGTTCTCGGGAGTGATGGAATCAAAATCGTAAGGGGACTGAACAATGTATTGCTCGATGGGGTCATCACGAATAGTCAAGGCAGTGCCAATGTAGCCTCTCTTCCAGGCCTGTGCAAGACCGAGGGGGATAGCCCTCTCTTCTGCGACCTCGATGTCAGATGCGGTATCAGCGGTGCTGTTGGGCTGGTTAGTCGATGATCAGGTAAAGCCAGAGATGTCCATTCGTACGTTGGCTCGACAGGAGCAGCAATGGCGAAGCCAAAGGCAGCCAAGCAGGCGGCGAGCTTGGAGATGTGAACCATTTTCGTTAAAGATTCAAGGTGTTGGTAAGGAAGGTATTGGCAAGGAAGTGCTGGATGATGCTGCTGATAATGGACCTTGAGAATATGGCACGAGCCCTTATATATGCAGTCTTCTTCCTCCGCCTTCAATCATACAGGCTAATCCATCGACGCCAGCACCATAGCGCTAGAGAATCGGCATAATGTAGACACGCTAATGCAGGCTCCATGCACATAGTGTTGCATTTTATCCTGCTCCCCTTTCCCCATCTCACCCCCACAACCATTCCCAGCACGAAGAGCTCGACGCAGAAACAAACTGGGGCCCCATCTAGGCGGCTGGGCGCCAAGTGAGGCCAAGTGAGGCCAAGAAGGATAATGTCACTTTGTGATCACATCGAGACGCTACAATAGATGGACTCGCACGTTGCCGAAAGTACATCTCCATACCAAGGTGGTTAAATGTCTTTCAAGCACGTCAGATGATGCTTGTAGCAACGAGGGAGAGGGGAAGTACCACAATCACCGCGAGGACGGCGACGAGATATAGCCTGGATGAGCACAGCCACCACGACGAGAGCACAACGGGTCAAAGGCGTAACTCGAATGAGAATGGATGAAGTTATGTTACGAAAGATAATCAACTCATCTTTGGAGGGCATTGTCGTCGTCGTAGTTGCTGCCGGATCAACCTCGGATGCTCCATATGGAGGCTGACTACAGGTACAATGGCTTTTGAAGTCAACGCTGAGTTGTCCCCCCAATCTCTAGCTCTATCCCCTGCAGGAAATCGTGTGCGCTAGCTCAAGCCCCGTCGGTTTCACAGCAGATCCAGAATTGCTTTTACTTTACCAGGCTGACGATGTCCAGACTTACTCAGCACTAGACTACATTGGAGGTAGCAAACTAGACGTCAGGATGCCGCAAGAAGCTAGCGATCTTTGTGGCGGAGACTCTCGCTGTCCAGAATGATACAGTCGACAGATCGATGTGGCAGAGACTTGTAAACGGCGTCTCTTGGCATGCACAAGCGAAGTCAATTGGAAGCGTCAAGACTAGTCGGGGCTGTTACGGCTATAGCCTGATGTGCAAGGTACAGAAGGAGGGTCCCTCGATCGTCAAGGGTACCTGTATCATGAGGCTGAATCGACAGGTACGACGCTTTGCATTGTAAAACTTGCCTCGGCCACCTGTATCAGACAAAGGCCTACAGTACCTAACATTTATCCTTCCTGGAGCCGGCTGAGTCTTGTGACGGTGTCAAAGATTCGAGACACCTCCCCGGTAAAGAGCAAGAACTCAGAGGATTTCGTACTCCCACATGGAGCTACCAGCCACACCCAACCAACCTTGGTGCAAACGACGTGCTGCATACCGCTATGGTCATCTTGGCTGCATGAACACGTCGAGTCAAGCTCCGCAGATTTTGGACAAGATCCTTCTTACAAGTGTCTATGTAGGTTTGTCTTGCTGCCACGTCCGTGGCCAGAATTCATAGGGCAGGGCAAAAGTTGTGCTGTGAAGATTGCCCGTAGACCTTCTTAGTTTGACGAAGATATTGGATCACAGATATCGTTTGAGGAAGAGCCTGGGATAATACCTAGAGAAGGGCATAAGGTGAGATGCCAAGTCATGGCTCTGTTCAGCGTCGACGCACGCAAACCAAGTGCCGATGAAGGAACCGTCTTTCTGCTTCAACTGGAAAAAAGGCACACCTGATCAAATCGTGCTTCGAGCCTGACAGCGCGGACGCTCATCTGCTGAGCAGCCTTTGAGAAGTTGCTTCAAGGCGTGAAGCTTTTGCTTGGCGATCTCTGTTCTGTCGCCAACTTCTGTATGTACTGCTTTGAACACTGCTTTGGCGCATCTCTGTCCCTTTCTCTGAGGACCTGCTTCACTGATCAAAGCATTTGTCTGTCTATCGACCTGTCCTTCCTGCTTCGCGAATCGCAGTGCATTGGCAGATGTTGATGATGTCTGGGACGAATGAAATGTGCCAGACCGTGCACACAGGCCAAAGATCTGCATCCGATCTGAAACACGGTAGCAAGTTTCATATATTTGAACTTGCATTCATTTCCGCTCACGCACATCTTTCTGCTACAGACTACAAGAATCACTGCTGCATAGCACCGCCATGTCAAGAAATGTATCTTGACGGCATTTTCCGTCACTACGGCTGATCTCCTGCAGGGTTCCGTTCGCTCTGCCCAGCTTGGCACTAGCGTGTTTCTGTCTGCTTGAAACAAACACAACAAGACTGTTTGCACTCGTTCCACTGCCAATCCTCTAGTGTACAAGACATTTTCCTCGCTAACCATCAACGTGCTGACTTGCGATGGCCATGGTGATCCGCTGCGCGAACGGCTCTTGTCGTTCTGCCGGTGACAGCAGATGCAGCAAGTGCAAAGTGACGTGGTATTGCGGTCGCGACTGTCAGAAGACTCACTAAAAAAAGCACAAACATCACTGTCGTGCACATTCACCGATGCCAGATGGGATTTTCAACTTTCTTGCCCTTCCTCGTGAGATCAGAAACAAGGTTAGTGTGAACCTCCAGCTGGCTCCTGCCACGTTGGCACTGCACCGTAGGAGGACATCTACTGACACCGTATAGATTTACCAGGAACTTGTCGTTGCGCGCTTCAGCCCTGATTTGCAAAAGACCTATGATAGGTTCACTAAAACTTACAAATCCGAACCAAGCTATGGTCTTCGCAACCAAATCGACGAGATTGAGGAGCGCCTTATGATATCACCCGGCACTCCCCTTTGGAACGTCAAAGGCTTCCAACGTCTGGTCGACAGCCGTGGTCTGCTATTCGCCAACAAACAGCTCAATGAAGAACTCACAGACACAATGTACGCCAAGAACACCTTTCTTGTTGCCGTCTCAGACAGATTCAGATTCAAGAGCGAGAATGCCGGTCAAGTCTTCGCCTACGTTATCTCGCGATCATCTTTGGCCAGAATCTCGCGTGTCAATATTTGCATTCGTGACAGTATCGCCCCTGATGAGCGCGAATCCCGTGAAAGAAGAATTGCTACCATCAAGTACAACATGATGCACGTTGTCAATGCTATCAACGCGGCAGGCAATTCTTTCAAGCTCTTTAAAGTGCGCTACATCTCTCGAGTGGCCGGTGACCTTGAACGCAACCGTGCCACTGTCGACGCATTGCTCCAATCTTTCAGCGCGCCTGCCGTCATTCTCCACGATAGCCTAACTAACGGCGACTTGCCCACGTGTTATCGACTCACCCACAATCGCCTAAAAACATTCTGCATGCCAGCTTATCACATTGGTGACGCGTTGAATCTTCTCGAATGCTCCATCAAGCAGTTCATGATATATGGCGACTTGCCAGGTGATGTTATCGATGGTCTTGAGCGCAAGTTTGATGTCAAAGAATTGACCGCAGATTCTGGAGCAGACGTGGCCGCCAATACAGCCCGACTTATCAAGAAGTATGATATGGAACTGGCGAGCTCGATGAGCAACTTCTTCAGCTTAGTATGACACTTGAAGTTGCTTTTGTACACCCTTGCAGGAGTTACGAAGGCAGTCTCTCGGTGTGCTTCAATTATCTTGTCCTGGGCATATCATACAGTCGGAACTTGATCGGCTGAGGAAGGATAAATACGACGCTGGGCAACGTGGTCCCCATTTCGCAGCATAGAGAGGCCACAGGCAATATCGAACTTGGTTGACGTGCTGTACATTCAATTGCACAAAGTCCTGTCCATTAGGCGACATATAATTTGTACGAAAGACGAATATATACCTACTCCTACTGCATCAGTAACCGTGTGCACCACCCAACGCTTAATGTTCTTAGGTCAGGATAATGCTGTCCAACACCAACAGCAACCACTGGCACACCAGTGGCGTGCACCATACTGACGATCGTGCCCACCATCTCCCCCACTGTGTCACATTTGCTGACAATGTACCCATCAAGGCCACGTTTCGTGCCATCTGTGTTGAAGCCGAAAGCATTGTAGAAGTCTCTTGCTTGCGCAACTGAGTCACTGCCGACCAATGCTTCACCAACCATGAAGATCTTATCTGGGTTCGCAAGTCTGGCGAAGCCCTCCAAAGACGACATCAGTCGAGCATCGTTATGCCGTCTTCCTGCTGTATCAATAAGCACAACGTCGAAACTAGTTGCTGAGTCAGAGGATTGATCTGCTTGACTAGCCATCGTCACGGCGTCTCTAGCAATATGTGCTGGGTCTTTTCCATATCCTCTTTCGTAAAGGTCAATTTTTCCTGTCGTTTGCCTACTTGCAATCAAACTTTGCAGGTTCTTGACATGTACTCGCAGCTGCTCTACTGCGCCAGAACGGAATGTATCACCACCAACCACTAGTACGCGATAGTTGTTTTCGAGAAGTAGGAAGGCGAGTTTGGCGAGGGTGGTGGATTTGCCAACGCCATTTACACCAACAATACTGATGACATAGGGTCGCCGTTGGCCTGCTCCTGAAGTAGCCGCTGCGCGGTTGCGATTTGTGGTTGCCGCGATAGAGCGTAGGAGATCCAGAGACGACGTCGGTGTGAGCATGAGAGTAAGTGCTTTTTCGAGAGATACCCGAATGACAGAGTCGATAGATTGAAAAGATGCTGTTTTTGAACCGAGCAGATCGCGCTTGACCGATTCGCAGAGTCTTTCGGCAGCTTCTCGTGCTACGTTTCTCTTGATGAGGTGATCTTGCATGTCTTTAAGAGGTTTTACCAGATCTTCTGCTGATAATTGTTTACCGCCAACAAGGTTGCGAAAGAGACCACTGACTGCGCCGAAGCCAGAGCTTACAATGCCTCCTGTCGATGTTTTTGTGTTTTCTGCTGATGATGCGTTCTTCTCTGCCGCTGCAGAGAGGATTGAGTTCATTTCTTCATCCAGATCCTTCAGCACGACCTCACCGCCAGCCGTCCGTCTACTCCACGAGTCTTGCTCGATACCGGGTTTCTGGGCTTCGTAAGGGACGTCACTATCGCCATCTGCTGCTACCGCGGAGTAATCCAAGACTGAATCATCGCCGTCATCTTCCAAGCCATTGTCATCCCACTTGCGCATCTTTTTCCCTGTTGTCTTCGTTGTTGGAACGTTGCTGGTTGACTGTGTTGGTGTCCCAAGACCTTTGCGCGCTCTTCGCGAACCTCGTCCTCCAGGACCTGCTTTTCCTGTTAGCACACCAGAAGAAGGTGTGGCTGGGCGTGAACTGTCTGGTGTGGGTAGAGGGGTGACGTCTGTCGATGTGTTTTCGCCATCTGTTTGTTTAGATATCGCTATTGGTATAGTTAGTCATGCTCGGCTCATTCGACTTGTCATTATCATACTCCTAAGCAGCATTGGCATTGGTGGTGGTGCCATGAGCCCTGCGTGATCTTCCGTTTTTGGCGCGCTTGTTACTACATCTGAGACCTGCTCAGTCGGTCGTGTTGTTATGCCCGCATCCTGCTTCTCCAGCTCCTGCATTTGTCTGTTGAAGTAGTCGTCGAAAGGACATTCGATCACGCTTGTCAGAGGTTTCGTAAACTCTTCACGGTACAAACTAGTGAAAAGAGTCTTCACATTATCCACCAATTTATCGATCCAGGACAAATGTATCAGCGATTGATATACAGCCTAGGAATGACATATTTCAGCAATGCCACCAAGCCAAATGCTTCGATATTCCTTCTGCTCACCACAAAAATCAAGCCCAGGTCTTTTGCAGTGGTCCACTTTAACGTATATTTCTCCTTCCTATATGTAGGGTTACGTGCGCTTGCTGTATCACTCGCACCAGCAGCTGTTGCTAAGCTGTCCTCGATGAAGACGTCCTTGATAAAGCTGTTGATGATATTGGGACTAACGGAGTTGTAGGACTTGGACCAGAGGACAACCCCAGAGGTGGTGAGGATTTCAAAAGCGTCCAGCATAGTTTGTTGTAAAATTATAGTTCCAGATATGCTAATGGTGATGAAGAAGAATGATGATATTGCCAACGCGTTACAGAATGGTTTCAGGTAAATATGCAGGGTAGTCCCTCTCGATCTCTCGTGTTTCAGCCCTGTCGGAGGTGTTCCATCCATGTTGACGTTTCAACTTCTCGATCATCAACAACTTTTACAGATCAAGCTTCCTCGACACTTTCACCTCCATTGTGCTTTCTGAGCTGGCGACCCATTGTCACTTGATCAACAACGTAAGAAGCCAAAATGCAACGTGGTGGCTACCCCAATCCAGCTCCTGCACATTCACCTCCTCTCCACCATCCCGTACCGCAACATGTATCAACAGTCCCTCAATTACGTTCACCCCCACCCCCTCAAATGCCACAATCTCAGAACGGCTATGGGTATGGAGCACCACAACAACAGCAACAGCAACAGGGAGGCGCTGGCTTCAACACACATCCAGCATTTGGTGGTTTCATGAACGACCAGACTGCCCAAATGGGGTTTCAATTGGGGAAAAGTGCAATTGGTGCTGGACAGGACTATGTGGAACAAAATGTAAGAATATGAGCACCACGTTACAGGACACAATACTGAATAAAGGATAAAAAGTTCAATCGCTACGTCAATGTTTCCGCACTAAAACACTACTTCAATGTCACCAACTCATATGTCGTCAACAAGCTTTTTCTCGTGCTCTTCCCCTGGCGCCACAAGCCCTGGTCTCGCAAGACTGCCATGTCGCCGAATGGCCAGGATGGATATTACCTTCCTCCTAGAGAAGATCTCAACAGTCCAGACATGTATATTCCTGGTAAGCAAAGAAAAGAGATATGCCTTTAAGCTGGTGCTGGTGCAAGGCCTTATGTTCGATGCTGATATTGACCCTCTAGTCATGGCCTTTGTAACATATGTCCTCATGTCGACGCTTCTGGCCGGTCTAAGCGGTCGTTTCCAACCCGAACTTCTGGGTTATACAGCCACTACTGCCTTTGCTTTTGTCATCCTCGAAATTCTAGGACTCAAGCTCGTTTGCTACCTTCTCAGCATTACCAATGAATCACAGTTATTGGATCTAGTCGCGTACTCTGGCTACAAGTTTGTAGGTATTATCGTCACGACCGTAGCAGGTGAGCTCGGAAGTGGAGGGAAGGGTACCGGAGGTTGGATCGGATGGTCTGTCTTCGGGTATACTTGGTTTGCTCTGGCATTCTTTTTGGTAAGAGTGGACATTTCTTCCGTGAAGGCAGAATGCCTTTACTAACACAACTTTGCAGTTGCGATCGATGAAATACGTTCTTCTACCGGAAGCTTCGCAAGCTGCAGGACCTATGCAAACATCTCGATCGCAGAAGAATCGGAGAACTCAATTTCTGTTCATCTACGCGTTTATCTACCAGGTGCTACCCATGTGGGTATTGAGCAAACAATGATGGAGAACCTTTACAATAAGATGATGTGAAGAAGAGCATGGCATCAAGTAGCATTTATATGGAAAAGTGGGCATAGTGGTCAGTAATATGAATCAGCTTACTCATGAGCAGGCTCACAGCGCCGATCTGAAGCAAAATATGTATTGCACAATACCCGTCAAACACGCGTCGAGGAAGATGTCTATGCACTACCCCATGCATGCTATGTAAGAGACAATGTCACCTTTCCTAGCTCACGAATGTCGATCTGACGGTATTCAGAGCCTTGTGGCACCTGCTTATGCTCCATCACAATATTGCGAATATCCTCGCACGATGTCATAGTCTCTACTTTTCGCTTCTTTTGCCTATTCTCTTCCCTTTGCCTAATGGATTCTGGTGTGAATTGCTTGGGAGGACTCTCGCTCTGTGAATTGGCGACAAACAGCTAACAATAGCAATTCACACGGGTAATACTTGCGCAGCCATACCAGTATTCCTGCTTGTCACTGACATAAGTCGACTCTGTACTCATCACTGCAGGTTCGTCCATTCGCGGCTGTGTTCCTTTCCTTCAATTGCAGGACCTTCCATCTTTGCTTGCGTAAAACCTTGGAAGCTTGAATGGTCTCTCACTAACGCTAAGAGTTGTTTAAAATGTCTATTTCTCACGTGACTACGTGACTATGGCGGGAGGCTTGCCAAGCTTTCATCTGAGTAATCTGTACCAAGATTGACCTTGTAGATCATCGATCGTTCCTGACGTCGTCGAGCGATAATCAAAAGCATCCAAATCCTCGAACACGATGTCTAACTTCTACCGCCGTCCTCCTTGAGTCTGCTCAATCAACAATGTCACGCACACTAATCTACCTCCTCCGTCGAGACCTTCGCCTCGTAGACAACCCCATTCTTCATGAAATCGGCAAGCTGCATTCTCAAAGTCAACGACCCTTCGACAATGTCCTCCCAATCTATGTTTTCCAAGCCCACGAGATGGAGGTCTCTGGCCTGATCCCAGCCAATTCAGATGCAAAATCACCTTACCCCGAAGCCCGTTCAGACGTCGGCAAGTTCTGGAGGTGTGGTCCCCTACGCGCCAAGTTCATCGCGGAGAGTGTCTGGGACATCAAGAAGTCTCTTGAAGACGTCGGTAGTGGTTTGGAGATCAGAGTTGGCATGATTGGCGACGTAGTCAAGCATATTCTCGACAACTTCTCCGGCGGTGAAGTCACTGGTGTTTGGATGACGGACGAAGAAGGTGTTGAAGAAAAGAGGCAAATCAAGGCCGTCAAGAAAGAGCTGGAATCGAGAGGAAAAGAGTTCAAGCTCTGGAAGGACGAGAAGATGTTCATCGACGACAGAGATCTACCGTATAGCAGCCCTCGTGAGCTCCCTGATATGTTCACCACCTTCCGCAAGCAAGTTGAGCCACTGCGAGATGCGCCGCGTAAACCTCTTCCTAAACCATCCAAACTTCCAGCGTTACCTCAATCGTATCCTTCGCAATTCGCACCTTTCGTCATCCCCACTACTCTCGACGACCTAATATCTGACCTCCAACGCCCACTCAACGCAAACGCGCCCATCACCAACATCCCGAAACCAACGCCAGACTCCCCCATGTCCTCGCTCGGTCCATTTGGTGGAGGCGAACGCAAAGCCCTTGCTCGTCTGCACCACCTAATCAGCAACGGTGCCGTCTCTACCTACAAAGACACCCGTAACGGCATGCTCGGCAGCGAATACTCAACCCGTTTCTCTGCTTGGCTCGCACTTGGCAGCATATCCTCACGCTACATCCACGCTGAACTCCTCGACTTTGAAGACGGTCGCAATGAGAAGTACAAAGGCAGTCGTGGCTTCGGTAAAGGGGAAAACAAAGGCACAGCAGCCATCCGCTTTGAGCTGTTATGGCGCGACTACTTCAGACTATGTACGCGGAAGTTTGGACCGCGATTGTTTCAGGCGGGAGGCTTCAAGGGAGCGGAAGATATCAAGTGGAAGGAGAATCAGGAGCAGTTGAAGCGGTGGTTAGAGGGCAGAACGGGAACGGGAATGATCGATGCCAGTCAAAGAGAGTTGTATCTTACAGGCTTCACGAGTAATAGAGCGAGGCAGAATGTGGCGAGTTACCTGGCGAAGCATTTGGGTTTGGATTGGCGATTGGGTGCAGAGTGGTATGAGGTGAGTCTCAAGCAACACTTTGTTTCGTTATGTCATACGTGCTAACGTTGCCTACAGTACTGCTTAGTAGACTACGACTTGAGCAACGTAAGTCCTGCTCATCTTCCCTCATTCATCACAGCTCCATTAGCGCAAAGCCATTGACTAACTCCTCACAGAATTGGGGAAACTGGCAATACAACGCAGGCGTCGGCAACGACCCTCGCGAAGGTGGCTGTAAGTTCCCATTCCCATCTCTTTCCTTTCACATCCTCCGCGTTCACTAAAACCGTATGTAACAGCCGGACGCATATTCAATCCAATAAAACAATCCCACGACTACGATCCTCAGGCCGCCTACATCAAAGCCTGGGTGACTGAAGTCCACGACGTCTCCACGCCCTCCGAAGCGTTCCAGTATGGTGATCCGATCAAGAAGATTGAGTACAAGGGAAATATGCAACAGAGACGGAAAGGTGGTGGGGGTGGGAGGGGAGGCGGTAAGTATGGTGGAAGTAGTAGGGGTGGTGGTGGTGGTGGTGGCGGTGGTAAGTGAGCTAGAGATAGGTGAGGTATTCGTAGGTTGAAGTATTCTTATGCTTGTGTAAGACTTGAGAGGCAGAACTTGGATCATCGCAAATACAGCTAGTGCCGTGTAGGCATTCGTTGGTGTCATGATTAAGATCTAGAGAAGCCTTCTATGCACAGGGAAGCCACATACATCAGTATAGAGAGTGTGCCTCGATGCACATGGCATGTCAAGAGGAGGAGCTGGGGAGACGGCAGAAGAAGCTACAATATTTTAGCTCAAAAGTCATGAGATACAATGCCCGCCCAAAGTCGATCTACAAGACCACACCAGAGCGAAGCTTCCAACCACATTCCATCAATTCCATTGCGTGTGCCAGCAACAAAAACATCCCAATGTGCAGCCAAACCTCATGCTCATGTTAAGTCATTGAATCGTACACCCACCAAAACGCTTTCCATCTCCTTCTTCATCGCCTCATCCTTTACCAACACATCCATCTGTCCGAGGCTCGTCTCGGCAGCTTCTATGATCCTTCTGAAACTACTCGCCGCACCTTTCCTCTGCGTGAATCGAGCGATGCTCAAGTTTGCTCTCCTACCACGTTCGAGCATAACATACATTTCAACCACAAAACTGACTTCCTTCAAGCCAAATTTCTTCGCCAATGTACTTTGACCATCAAGTCTTGCGAAGATGAGATTGCGTGGCCGATCGAGGAGAACATCACGTATACCAAGGTCTTTCCACTTGCGAAGAAGACGGACGAGCTCTTGACGGGTACGTCCACGGCCGCAGTTGAAACAGAGGGTCCGTGTGGCAGGCCTTATATTGAGGAAGCGTGCGAGCCAGTTTTGAGATACCCCGAGGTCGCCTGGGTGGGTGAGCTCGGTAGGATCAATGGTATGGCCTGCTCGTCCTTGTGAAGGTCCGTCTCTGCGAGTACTGTTGGAAGAGACAAGAGTGTTGGAGCTGCTGGCCCCAGTATCCTCGTCTAGCATGCTGCATCAGCGACTTTCTTACGTTAGAATCACACGAATAACGTACCTGTATAAGCTTTCTCCGGTTGCTTACTCTTACGGCTGAAGAATCGGAGAAAGCCTGGTCTTTTGCCACGTAAACCCTTGTTAGCGTCTTGTGCACTGTCGACAGAAGCAGGACTCATTGGTCCTGGAGCTGGACTACGCTTCGATCTGGTTGTGGTCGGAGAAGCCCTCAGCTGCTGGCGATCGTCCAAGTCTTCCCAGGAACGCTCACGACTACCGTTGCTGGCATCTCGGTTCATAAAACGCCTCTTGAACCAATTCTCTTTCTTCAATGGAATACCTCCCTGTTCCGCTGTCGGTGGTCGACCTTCTTCCGTTATGGTGCCCAAAACTAAAGCTGCGGGGGGAGTTGGCTTGCGTTTGACTTGACCACCAGGCATCGCAGACTTGCCTGGACCGCTCTCATCACTGCGCTTGGAACTACCACTGTCGCTGCTGTTCTTGCGAATGACCAGAGGCTTTATCTGAGGTGGAGACGATGGAACAACTGTGCGGATTGAATACGGGTCATAAGGTGGGTGCTTATTGCCTTGATAGCTTCTGCCATATTGACCCTGCGACATGCGTGAATCGTCCAATTCAGATCTTCCTTCCTCAGAAATGACAGGTAAATGAGGCAAATAGTTACCGTCCGATGCAGTTCGTCTCGTATCTGGAACGAATGCCGTCCCTGGTTGAAGAAGCGAGTCGAGGTATGACATGAGGTCGTGGTAGGCCTCAGTTTGTAGTGCTTCGTCGTTGCCATACTTCTCAGCAAGTCGACGACGGGTTTCCAGCAGTTCTCGAGTAATGAATGTGTTTGGAGTCTCCGCAGCTGGCCTAGGTTTGACATGTTTAGTCATAGGCGTCATGATTGCCTTGCCTGTATTGGCTGCGGTGAAGCTGCCACGATTCGATAGCGACGATGGAGGCGATTCGTATTGTGCATGGCTGGTGGAGGAGGTATGGTCACTTAGATCAACCGAATCTCTGTAAAAGACTTCCTGACAGAATTTCTCCAGCTCTGTACTGACTTGCCTTGCTTCTGTAGCGATGATCTGACTGTCCGTGCGTCTCTTCTTCGCTCTGGCCTCCTCTGCGACTATGTCTCCGGGGCGTGGTTGAACAGGCCGGCGACCTTCTTTGCGCGACTTGACCACGATATCTGCGGCTGGTGGGCTAGACCGGGCTGCCATATTTGGAGAGGACTCATGTTTTGTGGCTCTCTTGGAGCGCGGCCTTTGCTTAGTCTGGTTCGGTGTGGGAAGAGCACTCGCTGTTGAACTACGTCGCATATGACCAAAGTCTACTCCTCGCTTGTGAACGACGGGCACAACAATAACGGAGCGCGATAGACTACTTTTGCTAACAGAATTGACAAGTGAGTGACGTGATACGACCGAGTGACGACTTCCAGCCAAGGAAGGGGCGATACTTGATGGTCTCAGTGAGGCTGAGCTCGATACCCTGGAGCTTCTGCGACCTTCTCCACGTAAAGTCTCGAGCCTTGAAACTGGCCTTCTCTTGGATGTTGCCTGGCTCTTACTCAGACTCTGTCTCGAAGCTTGTCCGTGCACTGTAACGCTGAGGTAGTTGCTCTCCTCCGCAGTGATTGGTCCTCGAGACGCACGATACGGGTCGTAGCTTGCAGATGAGTTAGCACGTTCTGGGAGCGTGCTTCTTGACAGATGCTCGTTGTTGAGGATAGAGAATTGCGATTTCGTGGTAACAAGAGGTTGGGGTTTCGAGGCTTTGTTGTCCGTGGCTACATGGTGGTCGTTCGTGACAAAGTTGGCACCATCAGTGCCAGCGAGATAACTCTCGAGCTGTTCCTCACGATACTTCTGCAAAGCAGCATAAAAGTACTTCTCTTGGTTTGGTCTGCAAATCGTTAGCCTACGACCACATCTAAGGTCAAAACGTTCATGATGGTTTACTCGTCATTCAGTAGTCTCTTCACGATCACTTCCTCCTTCTCGCTATGCCACAACGTCCTCAAATTGCGAAGGATTTCCCGATCAATATCGGCGCCCGAATGAATGTCCCAACTTTCGATGATGGGTGCTGTCCCAATCCACTTCTGGATGTCATTGTTTTCGGCCAATTCTCCCCATTCTTGTTCATATTTGTGGATGAATGAATGGTGCCACACTTCTTCCATGCTGATCCTCTCCTTGGGAGACGGTGTGAGCATTCTCAATAAGAGGTCCTGCGCCTCAACACTGAGGTTCTCGTCCATGGGAAAGTCCCCAGCTTTGATAACGTCGTGCCAGAGACGAATGTCCTTGTTCATTGTCCTAGGGTCATAGTAGAAGGGAGTGCAACCCGTCAACATGACATGAAGAATAATGCCCAAGCTCCAAACATCGACCTTACTACCATCATAGCTCCTTTCGAATACTTCAGGTGCTGCATAATGGACACTGCCACATGGCGTTGTCAATAGCTTGCCTTTAGGTTGCAATGCTGCCATGCCGAAGTCGACGAGCTTGACCTGCTTAGTATGCTGTTCCAGCAGAATGTTTTCAGGCTTCAAGTCTCGATGATGGATACCGAGCCGGTGGCAATGTAGGAGGGCGGCCACCATTTGACGGAAGAGGTAGACCGCTTCATCCTCATCCAGATATTCACGTTCTTCGATCCAGCTGAACAGCTCACCACCATTCACGTACTCCATGATCAGATAACTAGTCTGTTAGTTGGATTAGAGCAAATAAGATTGAAGCACGTACAGTTCATTACGATTCTCCCAAACGTCGAAAAGCTGTACCACGTTTGGATGTTTCAGCAGTTTCATGATAACAACTTCTCGTTCAATGCCGAATGGTATGATATTCGCACCTGCTGCCAAAGCTCCTGCATTGGACTTCCTTGAGCTCTCCACCAAGCTTGCTAAGCTCTCCGCTCGAGCACTCTCCGCAACTCTCTTCGATATGATCTTCGCGGCAGCTTCCTGACCAGTAACCTTGTGCCTGACCTTCCTGACCTTTCCACATCCGCCCTTTCCCACATCTGCGCCAAGCTGCCAAGGTCCAATATGAGTCTTCTTCCTCCTTCCCCGGGCTGTCGCATCTGTCGAGGTTGAGGATATCTGTGAGATGCGCTTCGAATCGAGAGGTGGATTGGGCGCTGTGATGCGTTTCGGAGCTACTTCTGTCATATCGCGCGAAGCCAAGGGCGCACCAGGGAGGAGAGAATTATGGTGAGGTGGAAAGCCAGCACTCGAAGCTGAGGAAGCATGCCTGTGCTTACGGTCTTTGTGAGCAGGAGGTGTTGGGCTGGTGTTGACACGCCCATTCCCATCCGCAAGTGGCATTCTAGCAGTAGATGGTCCAGCCATTTCTTTCAATCTCGAGGTAGTTTTCAGAGATCCAGATGTCGTCGAAGCTCAATACAGTCCAATTCGTCCACCCAGTTGAAAAACGATGTGTCCAAACCGAGTCTCGTCGCGTCCGAGGTGTCCGTCCACTTTGTTTACCACTTCTATTCTGTGCTGATACGACGACTGGTATTTGAGATATACTCACTTCCAGAGCCAAAGCGATTCAGACAGCTCCGAAACAGCTTCAATGGACCCGAGGACTCGAGACGATCGACGATATACGAATCGACAGGGTACAAAGCTGAAGTGCTTGTGGTGTGGAATTACTTTGGCGAACCCGTCGCAAAGGGTTTGTAAGTAGTTAAAAGAGCGCAACCTTCACGTCCAAGCGAGAAGAGCAACAGAAAGCAAAAGTAGCGAGAGAAGGCAATAGATGGGTAGCGAGTGAGGCAGAAAAGTAATGACAGACGTCACGACGATAAGGGTAAAGAGGAAACAAAAACATCACAGATGAGTAGTGGGGTTACGGCTGAACGTGCAGCAAAGAGCGAGTGTGTGTTGTGGGGTCAGATTGGGCAAGTGCCAGGAATGCACCAAAGTGTCTCTTTCGTTCTTGCCTTTCTCTATAATTCTGCCAAGCGATTCTTTCTCGTTGTTCGTCGAGTTGCAGTCTCACAAAGTAACGAGGTTATGAGCACAACTATGTTGAGTGAAAAGAAAAGCAACATCTCTGACTTTTTTCTGGTCAGGTTGCTTCGTTGGCGAGTGAGAATCGCGAAGTCTTGCAAAGAGGAAATGAAGGGGAAGAGAGCGTGAAGTTGTGTTTCAGATCGCGAAACCTCCACGTCCAGCACAACGCGACATAAAAGTCTCAGCTGGCTTTCGATGTGCTTAGGAGGAAGCTCATAGCGTTGAGGGTTGAGTACCCTTGGCACAGTCCACGCCTTTCGAGTCTTGCACAGCATGACGTTCGTCGTGGTCAAGCTGAAAGCTATTGTAGTGGTTCACGATTGACGATGAGGTTGAAACCACGAGAAGTGGATGTCGCGTTCATCGCTAATGTAGCAGGCCGATGTCGCACGTTCAATCCAAAGAGAGTATATAGGTAACACGCACTAACACAGGTTTGAGCTGCTCAGTTGACTAGAAATAGTACTATTCGACTAAGGTAACTAAATATGTTCGCACACTGGCACACTCCCCAGCTGATCATTGTCATCTTTGACAGTCCCTGTTAACGCCACGCTATACAAAACAACAACTAAACCCCCAGACATAAGAAGAGGTATCATCGAATCCCAACCAGCTAGCAGAAAGCTAAACTCATAACCATAAGACAAGAAAAGCCGAACATAAAACAAATAGGAAACAAAGTACATAATCAAGCCAAATATCAGGCCTATCATGCACTTCGAGGATGTGGCGGACTTTCGTTTGCTGCGTTCCTTGTATCCGACTTGCTGTCAGGCGAGGCTGAGTCACTCGATCGGCTTCCAGATTTTGTAGCTTTGTCGCAGCCTTTGACAAGAATGTGCCTCTGTTTGACTGTTAGTGATGTTCTGTAATGCTGAGCCAAGTAGCTCACCTTAAGTGCGTCTTTCCGCGAGAAGCTCTTGTCGCAATGACCACATGGGAAAGGCTTTACAGCCAAATGGATGCGCTTGTGTCTCTTCAGATCGTGATTGCGATTGAAGCTCTGCACACACTGGTCGCACTTGAATGGACGATCCGTGGGCGTATTCGTCGTTTGCTGGTGATGCGAGCCATACATCGAGTGAATGTTGCCATAGCCAGACATCATGCCTCCGTTCATGCTACCGACTAGAGGCATCTGACCAGCGGCAACACTATGTATGCTGGGCATCATGGAGCTAGCCATGTTAGGAAGAGGGTACGAGCCGTAAGGTCGTGCGTAGTGTGGCGCATTGCTGTCACTGTGCATTTGCTGTAGAGTCGGCACACTATCACTACTGTTTGCAGGCGTGATCTGCTGTTGTGTAAGTCCTAGTCCTGTAGCATGTTGTGAGGGCGAAGGGCCCGTAGAGAAAGGAAATTGCTGTTGAGTTGGTGTCGGTGCAGAATTAGGATGATTGAAGTAGGTCGGTGTTGGTGGTGGTCTATTCGCACTGCCATTCGAAGCAGACTGAGAATTTGCTGAATTGTTAAGTTGTTGTGAGTGCATCATAGACTGTTGTGACGCCATTGTAGGGAGGCTTCCAGAAGAATATGAATGCGTCGAAGGGAACGGCGGAAGCTGATTCATGTATTTCATGTCATATTGAGAGGAGTTGGAGTTGTCTGCGTTCGTGCTGCTGTTCACCATGGAATTCAACGAGTTTGGTGAAAACATTCCTCGTGGCGGGATCCATTGTGATGTGTTGCTGCTAGAGTACCCATATTGACTGTTGTTTGGTTGAGACCAGTAGCTGGTAGGCTGTTGATTGAATGCAGACGAGGGTGTCTGTCCAGTACTGCTATTAGGATTGCTCGTTGGGCTCAGACTATCTCCAGGGTTGGTGTTGGGTGGAGTCAGAAGATTCCCGACGCTAGCAAGATTGTTTGACGGCGCCGATGTGTGGTTTTGAGAGTAGTTGTGCTGAGGTGGTGCATATGGTTGGTACTTGTTATGCAAAGCAGCAAGAGGAGGTGGTGGTAGTTCGAAGTGAAGACTGGAAGCTGCTGAACGTCTCGCCGTCAGGCTGGAGGAGCCATGAGGCTCGGTTGAATGTTGCATGCTGTCGCGATTTGTATCCCAGAGCTTACTTTGACGTCTTTGTATACTATTCTTGTAGACTCAACGCGTCTGTTGTCGAAAGTAGATGTGTGAAGCTCTGTATGGGCGATTGTGTATCGGTTCAAAGGCTTTCTTGAAATTACTCAATAGGGGACAGTGATAGACAGGTGGCAGTGAGCGTGTCAGATGAGCGAGCGACTGATAGTAAGAGGGCTGATTCGAGTTGAAATAAGATTAGAAGGTATTTGAAAGTCCTGATCTAGAGATGGTAGATATTGCGACGAGTTGAGTCGACGGCGGCGCGTATCTAGCTGTGAGTAGAAGACTTGCTAGAAGTGCTTGATGACGGATGGAGTGTTAGCGAATGTGCGATCAAGTATCGTATCGCTGAAGGTGAGTGCAAGTGTAGGCGTGATGGCTTGATGGCTTGATGGCTTGATGGCTTGCGACGATCATCAGGCACGAGGCGATCAGACGATCTGGGGAAGCTCTCTGCTTTGCAGCTCTTGAGCTTTTGATCGACGACAACGAGGTGGATCTTCAAATGAGCAGTAGAATAGTGATGAAACACTTACAGCGCGAGCTTCGACAATAACACAATAGCGAGATGCGACGTCGAGGTGGAGGAGAAGGATGGCAGAACCAAGAGAACGGCAAAGGGTGTGGGCGCGGTTGGCCTTGTAAGCGTTTTTCGATTGATTCGATTCGTCCGACACTGGATATTGGGTTTCAAGACGTTTGTCGCACTTTTATTCGAGATGCGGTTCCAGGAGATGAAACGAGAGACACGTATGGAGGAAGACAACAGCTCATGCAGCTAAGGAAGCTCATCGACTAGCAGGATTCCTCTTTTTCAGGCGTGAGTCGTCGCGTAGAGCAGAGTAATGGCTGCACAAGCGCTGGAAAACAAGAGGGGAAAGGGCAGCGAGGGAAAGTCCGTCACGCTAACAGACTTGTCCGTTCCTTGGTGGGACAATGCAGGTGAACCATGGGTAGCCTCTATCTGGTCTTCGATACAAGTTCTGGACTCTCTCCTCTCCCGAAGCACACGCTGTTGCTGCTGTCATACGAACCTCGTCGTCGACTTCATGAGTAGCTATATGATCTGCTGACGCGACAGAATCACGATCATGCATCGGCGCAGACTCACGACGTGTAAAGACATAGACAGGCAAGCAAAAGGCAAGTCTCAGCTTACTACAAGATCCAAATGGAGCAAAACAGCAGCTGCACTACCTTAGCCAGAGTTGAGGCTCATGATTAAACTGCCCTGGTCAGCCGATAATTTCGATCCCGTGTTGTCAGCTGTGTGTACATGTAGCTTGGGCTCTTGATCTCAGATGCAGCATCCAAAGTCTATATCGTTGGACATGCCTCGATAATGCCTGGACATTGAGCTGAGCTTGGAGACAAACAGGTCATCAGATACTCTACCTTCTCCCGCTGTGAGACCTTGATGTCCTCGTACCGATAGCATCACAGCGTACTCAAAGGTCTATGCAAAAACACCCCGCAAACCTTGTATAATGTATGCAGAGACCATGAGGCTAGAATCCAACGATTCCCTTTTGGAAAGAGGGCCAACCAGAACAGGCATCTTCGGACATCATAGTTATAGCTTCACTTGGCATAGTGGACTGCGGTAAATTGCACAATGAACTGCTCTCTTCCGAAAAGACCAAAAAGAAGCAGAAGAAGAAGCTTGAACAAAAGAGGCACCGCATAGGTAAAACGACCACCGGCTACGGCCTACCGCTATCCGGCAATATTAGCGCTAAGCTCGCTAAGCTCTAGCGTGTATGAGCGTGTTTTCGTAGCATCGCTAACCAGGATAAGACGCGTTTTTCTAAGTCAAATGTCTTTCGGGTAACAGTACGAGTATAAGCACCAACAAGAACAACAACAAATACAAAGCAATCTAGGTGAGCCGCGCTGATCATTCTCGAGTCACCTCATTGTTGAGCATGGCACGGCACAGGGCTTCTCCACCTGTAGATGCTCATCACATTTTAGCACTTACTCTTGCTCCATGTGTCCTGCACGCGCATGGCATAGGGTCTCCGAGTCCACAAGATAACAGGCTTGGCTGTTGCAGACGTTTGTCCCTGAACATCCTTCGACGCCAGCTTGCCCACATATCAGCCATCAACGTGCTCTCCCGGACGCCTTCTACGATCTTTGCGCTCGATCACCGGCAGTATGCAAGTACAGAGGAATAACGATGAGGCTATGAGCTTCTTTTGACTACCTTTGGTGTGATCATATGTTTACTCCTTGTCACGCTTACAGGCTCCAATATATCACATGATGCAGCGAGAGTCAAAAGTAGCTGAATGGGCGCACGGCCGATGCCGTCGGAAGACCTGATAGGATTGCAACTCGTCGGCAAAAGAGAAGTAACGGGCTGGACCATGTGCATCTACCGATGACTAAAGTTTTGCTGGCCCTGTCGGTTCGTCTTCGGGGCTCACTTTTTGAAAGGGTATCGACTGTAAAATACGAAGTACCGACAATGGAACATCGATGAGATGAAGGACACAGGCAAGTATGTATGTTCTTGCTTTTGGGTAATGTGTCTTGAGGTGCCAAATGATCCAAATGATCGAGAGCCGCTGCTTACTGAGCCAACGCACACGGGCGCTAAATCCTGCACTTATTATGCAAAGGTCTTCACCTAGCGTCTCAGCTTCATCATTGTATTGCGCATCGATTTCCCTCCTGTAGCATATATGATGTGGACAGTGGAGGGTCTTGCAATAACTTAGCGTCACCTGGTCATCCATGAGGGTTGGAATGGATTTGTTTGATCCCACGTAGGATGTGATTCCTATCATGCTATTGTCCTGAGGGGTGCTGCTTACCCATATCGTGGCGAGTAAAGTGGTAAATGTAACTATATGACCACGACTCTTGACCTCAAGTGTCTGAACTCGAAACCCGAGACGCTGGAAGGTATGGAGGAAAGAGAGGGTGGACGTGCATGAAGTCGTGTTAATGGTACACATACCAGACAAGACAAAGTTAACAGTATTTAGGCTGAAAAGAAGATGGCTGGATTTTGTGAATGTCCGCTTTTATAAAGGTAGTCTTGTGCATGAGCAGTGATACTCGCATCTTGTTCTCATCGCTGTGTCGTGTACCTGACATTTTTACGCTGTACTATGACAGGATGGTAGCAAAAAGAAAGGAAAGAAAAGAAGAGCAGATGGGACAAAGTGAGTGACAAGTTGGTCAGGGGGCTCCGCGTATTGGTCGACGACGTACGTGAACTCCAGGTAGACCATTGAGGAGTCTGCGGTGGACGGAATATCTTATTTAGCTTTTATGATGGATGTACTGCCCTGATTGATCATTCTTCGTATTTCTCTTCACTGTCTTCCCCGAGCAGACATTGGTTTGGTGCAAGTCTGACAAAACTATTGCACGTTCGTCGATAATCACTGGAGGGGTCAAGGAGGGACCACACCACAAGCTGTCTAAGACCTCCTGCCATTGTACTGTATCATCGACGCCAGCAGACCCAAGATATCCGCAATACCAAAACTCCCCCATTTCTTCCCACCTTTTGTCATGACACATTATACACAATCGCTGATTCACCTCCATGACCCTACGACTCCTTCGTCGGCTCTATCGTGTGAGCGAACCTTCCCACAAAGAGCTCACCAAGAAACGCGCCAGCAAGAATGGAGAGGAAGTAACCAATGTTCATCGTCATGACGCCCAACATGCTAAAGGACAGTCAGCATTGCATCCTTTTCACGCAAACTCATCAGCAGAACATACAGCAAATAAGCCACAGCGACAATGACCACACATAACGCCGCCCTAGGCAAATCAACACTCAATCTCCACGGTCTCGTGCCGGTGACCTTGGCACTCCTGATTGATTGTGCCTCGCCATCCATCATCTTGCTTTCCTCATCTAAACGCACAGCACTTCTGATGTATCCTCTTTGTAAGGCTTGGCTCCTCCAGCGGGCTTCGAGTAGGGAGCGGACGGCGAGGAGGGAGCGTTCGATGGTGGATAGCAGGATGAAGAAGATGCAGGTGAAGGCGTATTGAGTGGTAGAGGAGGGCGTCCAGTGCATGGAGTAGACGGGTGTGGAGGTGGATTCGAAGAAGACCATGTTCATCATGCTGGAGGACATTTGGGTTGTGGTGGTGGAAGAAGACATGCCTGACATGCTTGACATTGCCATTGTGGAAAGTGTATGTACGATATTTGGCTGTCGCGATAGTGGACGATTAAGCGCGTTGTGGTATGGGACGATGACAGAGAGAATGAATGAGTGCTGGTGTAGCTGGTATAATGATGAAGACAGTGTTATTAGGATTAGAGCAGGAAGGTGAGCAGATAATCGACGTCGTCGGCCTCGTCCTCCTTCCACCAAGACCGTGCTCCCTGTCTTTGGTGTGAGCAAGTTGATGGTCGATGGATACTTGCTCAATCTGTCCCAAGGTTCACCTCCGGCCACCATCTATCGGACACTCGAGTTTCTCGATTGAACACTCGTTTTGTACTGAGAACAATGCTCAAATTACCCGAATTGGTCATGAATGTTGTCCGTATGCTCGAACAGGTAGTGCCCGAATAGTTGCCGGCGATGCAGCCTTGGGCCCAGGCCAAGCATTGACAGTATCCACCAGAGGCGTCGGAGGAGTCAACTGCGAGAAGCGCGAGAGTTGAGCATCTTTGAGCAGATTGAATGACATGGCTATGTAGAATAATGCTGATACTGCTGTGAAACCTCCATCCTCCAACCTCCATCCTTCACCCTTCTCACCCTTTTCCTCTTTCCCTTCGCTAACTTACGATACCACCACATACCACGCCCATCATGGATATGTCAATGTCAGGCATGGATATGGGCATGGGAGCCAGCAGTGAGGCCATGAGTGGAGGATCAATCAGCATCGACTGGATACCACAGGTCTACTGGATCTTTGTTGGCTCTCTCATTGCTGCCTTCTCAGCTGTCAATCTCCTCGACTATATCCTCTTCAGACAACGAATATCCGCAGCAAATCGAGGACATCCTTTCCCCGCACGACCAAACAATCTACTATGGCGCACATATGCAACACTCAGCGCGGTCTCGCGAGAGCTCAGTAACGCGGCTTTGCCCTCTATCCGATTCGGTCGCTTCACCTTACAATCTCCTTCTTTGGGCGTGGTAGCGATCGTGGTCGGTCATCTTGTGCTGGTCACAGTCTTGTGTCTAATGGGCTTCGACCTGAGCAATATCATTAACTGGCAATATGTTGGATACCGTACTGGTATTGTTTCGATGGCACAACTCCCACTCATATTCCTCCTGGCTGGCAGAAATAACATCATTGGCATGCTTACCGGAATGTCATACGAAAGATTAAATTGGCTACATCGATGGACTGCACGTTCTTTGCTGTTCACCAGCACTCTACACATGGGCTACTGGTTCGCCAGTTGGGCGCCGTATGGTGACTACATCAGCTATATGGCTACGAATGATAGGACGACGATTGAGGGCATCGTAGCGTGGTCAATTATGGCGTGGTTGGTCTTCAGCTCATTCGCGCCAATCCGAGGCTGGAACTATGAAATCTTTGTTCTTCAACATACAATCTCCTATATTGCCTTGATTGTTGGGATATACATGCACACACCACCTGCAACCCATGGTTGGATTTGGGGTCCTGTGGCCATTTACTTCCTAGACAAGCTGACCAGAGCTGCGTACTCAGTTTACATCAATCTTGCCATTTTCCACCCACAACGACAGAGATCACAACAAGGCGAGAAACAGCTTTGGGCCTGTCAAGCAACTCTAACGGCACTACCTGACAACATCACCCGTGTCTCCATTGCCAACCCTCCACTTACATGGCAACCGGGCCAGCACGCCTTTCTTTCCGCCCACACCATTGCACCACTCCAAAGTCACCCTTTCACGATATCTTCTTTGCCCTCGGATGGCAAGCTTGAGTTTTTGATCAAAGCTCATCGTGGAGGTACCAAACGCTTCTTTGCACACGCCCAAAAAGCACAACTTACACTACCATCTTTGCACGATCCTGTACCCAGTGGTGGCAAGACGACTTCAGTAGCCATTGAAGGTGCATATGGACGCATGCGCCCACTCCGTCAATTCGACAGTGTCGTACTGTTCGCAGCAAGCACGGGAGCCGCATTTACGATGCCTCTTCTCCGAGACATTGTCCGTCAATGGCGAAACACTACCTCTTCATCCCAATCGAGGAGCAGTCTACTCAGCGCGCCCGATGTCGCAGCAACACGGCATATTCGCTTCGTCTGGGTCGTCAAGTCTCGCGCTCAATTGAGATGGTTCTCTGAGCAACTCAACCAAGCCATGAAAGACGTGCAGGAACTTTGCCAGCAAGGGAAAGACGTCGAGCTGGAAGCCAGCGTCTACGTTACTTGCGACGAAAGCTTGACTTCAGATTACAACACCTCCGTCTTCCACTCCGCCTCCAACACGACAGCTCCTCCCCAAATAGAAGAAAAGTCTGCACCTTCTTACACCTCCGACTCCGCCTCCGACAACAGCGATGCCTCCATCATCAAGAAGAAAGTAGTGATCGGTGGTGACGTCGTCGCCGTTCGCGAAATCGATCCACGTTCTGATCTCTCTTCGACCACTTCGCACGCAGACAACACGACCAAAAACGACATCAAAACATGTGGCAAAGATAACACATGTTGCTGCCAATCCACCATTCGCGACGAATCTGCAGCCGACGCCATCCTGCCTGCTTCTGCAGTCTGTAACTGTAATTGCTCGCACAACAACACTTCTTCATCCTCTTCGTCAATATCTTCTTCAACAGCGGAGAAGGAACAGCGCTTCCTTCACCCTGGCATTATGCTCCTGTCAGGACGGCCGCATCCGAGGAGTATTGTGCGCAAGTCGCTGGAGCAGGCCACCGGGGAGAGTGCGGTGGTTGTGTGTGGGACGAAGGGGTTGAATGCGGACGTTAGGAGTGCGGTGGTGGCGTTGAGTGACGAAAGAGCAGTGCATAAGGGTACTGGTGCTCTTGGGGTGTGGTTTTGGAGTGAGGGATTTGGTTGGTAGAGGCTGTGAGTAGGGAACGTAGGTAATGACCTTTATGACTTCTTGGGCTTGTATGTATGCATGTAAGTGGTGTTTCTTCGCTGTCTACCGTAGAAAAAGAGGTTTTAGACGCAAGCAAGCGAGCGAAATCATTTCATCCTTAATCGTATTCTCGTGTCGTCTTCGTCGTGAAGTACATCCCGCACTGCAAGATAATAAATCACTACTTCTCCCCAATCCAATCTTTCTTTCTCGCCCAGCAAGTCTTCCTCCAACATAACTTGCCTTCTGCCTCAAGACCAACACGCCACGAAAAGCAAAGACAAAATGACGAACACGGGAAACACAACAAGACCAAGTAAAAAATGAAGAGCCATTGCGTATCATCAGCCACTTATGCAGAGCTCTCTTCTACCATGTCCTCCTTCTCCTCTACTCATGCTTCTTCGTGAGAAGTAATACACCGTAGTGTCTAACCCGCTATTCGCCGCAGCTTCAGCTATAATAATTCGCTTCGCGATGACGTGTGATTACACTGAACAGACAAGCATAAAGGAAGCACAAACCGCAAAACACAATCCTACCCATGAAACGCTTTGTCCCATGGCGTGAAGGTATCCATCTCAGATCCCAAAGCCTTAGCATCGAATCTTCCAGTGACGCCAACAGAAGACAGAGTCGATTCCAGATTGACACGGCTGGAAAGGACATTCGCGAAGATGGCAATGCTTTTAGTTGTTCAGGGTTTTTAGCATGCAGAGAGAGCCAGGAGAGAAGGACGATGAGTTGAAAGATAGTGGTAGCAGCCGAGCATTCGCAGAGAGTGCCACGGCTGAGCCGTCTTAGGCTGAGGCTGGCAAGGTGCCTGTGATTGCAAACCTTTTGGTGAGAGTGTTCAAGGCAGAGCAAAGAAAGGTAGAGAAGATGAAGAGCTTTGATGGAGTATACGAGCACGAATGCTGCTGCTGATCTGTCTCGTGTACGGCGTAGTCACTCCCTCGAGCCACACCGTTCCAAACAGAGTATCCGGTTCTCTTCCTTAATGGACATTGCACAAAAGGTTCCTCTCACTGACAACAAACAAAGGCACAAGATCATTCCGAGACCGCGAGAATCAACACTTCCCAGTGGCTAGACATTTTTTCTCGTGTGTCTCCAGCTGAAGCCGAGGTTGGTATATCAGACTCGGGACGAAAGTGTCACTCATGGGACTGTACGACTCACTACAACCACACTACATAACATTGCGGTCACTATACCTTAGCCGTCCCCTTTGAACTACTGTAGGCAGGAAGGGGAACAGAAGATTTATTCTTTGGTTGTAGAAGAAGAAGGAAAATTACACGAGGGAAAGGAGGAAGAAGCCTGGTGTATGGTTGTGACGGGATGAGAGGGAGAGCTTGGATGAGGATGCCTAGCAAGCAGGTAAGATACTATACTAGATGGCGGGACGTCGGTTGAGAAGAAACGAGCGGGAATTTGCGTGGGTGAGGGAGCGTGGGCGTTGGTCTTCATAGGGCATCGCAACACGTCTCGTCGTTGATGGTAAGGAAGAAAGTCAAACTATCCTCGTGCCTAGCGCCGGCGAGGCTGTCTGAGGTCTTACAGGGAAGCAAGCTTGCCATCGTGGAGAATTTGCGGTCGTTCTACTCACTTAGTGAGCAGAAAAGTATCAAGATGAGAAAGTCAATGTGAATGTCATGTCGTTTATGTTTGCAAAAGTCGTATCTCTCTTTCTAGTCATACATCTAGTTGTGCTATGTTTGTGCTCATAATGCATTGTTCAATCCAGCCTACCTTTATGCTCTGTATTCTGAGAGTCAATGCCAATGCCAATGCCAATGCCAATGCCAAACCATATAATCCATGCAACAAACTCCAATATCCAAAGCCAGATGCTTTCTATTCTTCATGTCAGATTTCAAAACGCAGACCACACGCCCATGCCCACGAATGCCAACAGAATCACTGCGGTCAGAACACCAGCACCAGCTCTATCACCACTCGATATCGTCTGAATGCCTTTCAAATTCGTCAAACTCGTCCCACTCCCTGTTCCAGCAGTAGGATCACCTTTGCTCGTTCCTCCCGTATTGGCCGTGTATGGTGCTTTTTTCCCGTTGATGAGTAAAGCGCCCATTACTTGCAATGCTGCCATTTGCTCTCCAGGTCCATACATTCCATCATACGTCGCGCCATTCGTCCAATGCATTCCACAAACCGTGCCTGATGTACCACCATCACATTGTGCGGCGGCAGCTTGGGCGGATGGTATCAGGTATGTGTTCATGATTGTGTCATAAGTCCAGGGAGCGAGCAAGGTGGTAGCAGCCATCCACCGGGTGAGATAGGCCTTAAATGATTGTTGGTCGTTGTTGCAATTGTTATTGGGCTCGCATTCCACTTCGTACATGACGTCGTTTTTGAAGAAGACGGGGAGACCGGCCACGAAGCCGTCGACGCGGGTTTTCCAGACTGGATCAGATGTCTGTAATGCATGTGTTAGGGAAGGTTTGAGGATAAGTGAGAGGAACATCAACTAACCATGTTCCACATCATAGCTGCACCATAAAGAAACACGCCAGCATTGTATGTCCATTGGTCATGGTTCAATGAGGTACAATTCTCAGTATCGTCTGTGCCGTCAAAGACTTGATAGCTGGGGCTGACCAGGCCAACATCAGTGCACCAGTCGTACATCTTTACGGCCCAGTCTGCATATGTCTGATTACCTGTGTACCTGTACAGCCTCGACGCCATGTTGAAGAAGCAGCCGTTTGAAATACCATTCTTGTAGTTGTAACCAGCATTGAAGGGAAAGATTTGCCACTTGAGGCCACCAGCACAGGAACTGGTGTCCCATCGTGTAGCTTGAATGTTGAAAACACCTTGCGCCAGTGCAAGCCATGAGGGAGAGCCAGATGGTGGTGCGGGAAAGTTGAGCTCTGCAGCCTCCATAGCTGCGAATCCCCAGAAAGATTGGTCATCATTTCCTTCATCTTTCGTTTGGTTGGCAGTCATGAAGTCGTTGTCCGCGCCGCGCTGGAATTGGATGGCTTGAGAAGTGATGGCGTTGTATTGTGTGTCTCCTGTGTAGTACCAATAGTCTACCAAACTCCACCACATTCCTCCTGCTTCCCACCAATAGTATGGTCCTGGAAGTAGACCTGGAGTTTGACCGGTTTGATTGCCGTTGTACCAACCTACTAGTCCTGCTGCTACTGTGTCTACTGCTGATATGATTGATGCTGAGAGGATGATGTTAGCTGAGCCAAGAGAGTCTGCCCTACGTTGACTTACTTGTGCTGGTTGGATCTAGTGGAATGGCAGAGACTGGTTGTGATCCTAGTAGTAGAAAACATGCCGCAGCTGATGCCCATGAGGTTGGTTTTGAGCGTGATGACATTGTGGATGTCAGACGCATTGTGTAGTGTGAAGTGATGTGCGGACTAGATCAGGAATGTTTCACAAGATTGGGAGAGTGTGTACAGGACCAGCCTGCTACAATGGCTTTCTTAATGTTTCCGCAGATATGTGAACTGATGGATCGAGATCTTTCACGCTGTTTGCTCGGTTCAGCTGAAGGCGGCTATCGGGTCCGTTTGTGGTGAGAATGTAAACAAAGTGGCAAAAACTTTTGAAATGCGTGTCTAAAGGTGAGTGAGTGAGGAGGGAGGATTAGATGAGGAGTGGTATTCAAGGAATAAATGAACGGGCTGGAAACAGAGCAGAACAAGGCAGTGTTCTTCATTCACAGCATGACGAAGGCAAATTGCATCTCGTCCTTCGCCCTGTCCGAGACAAGCGTGGCCGAGCAAAACAAGGCTTTTTCATTTCACAAGCGTCAGGGGCGCAAGCATAACGGCTGCACAAAAGCTTCGTGTATCTACTATCGTCGGTTGCTATACAGGTACTGCATTACTATTCGGCGACGATCACTATATACGTATTGAGTTAAGCATGAAATCTATCTTCGTCATCGTCGTCGTGTGTCGGCGTCGTCGTATCTCTCTGCTTTGGGCTTGTTTCATGTCTGCCACGCGTCGCCATTGAAATTCGGGCATAAAGTGCATGACGACGAAGCCGAAACGTTCATACTCAAAGATTCAATGCCGTTGCTGCTTGGTGCTGCCGCGTCTGCCGCGCCAGAGCTTGACCACCAGCACGAGGAGCATCAAACCTCCGATCATCATCACCAAGCCTTTGCAAGATAGTAATCTTGCACCACTAGCGCTGCCTGGTAGAACGACATGCTCACTTCCAGGTACAATAGGATCTTGACTTCCTCCTTGTAGTCATGCTATGCTGCCTTCATTCTCCTTAAGTCGTGCAGTGACCCATCTCTCGAGTTCATCAATCTCTTCCGGAGCAACACTGTGTGGTACGCCATTGTACGTATGCCAATCAACCTTGAAACCCCGTCTCTTGAGTCCTTCGGCAGTCATTTGACCCCAATCGAACTTCACCACTGGATCTTGTTTCCCGTGTCCCATGAATACTGGCGGCTTCTGTGAACCTGATTCCTCGTGGATGCTGTCAAACTTCTTGTCCATCAGTTGATAGCATGAAAGTCCAAAGACACCCGCCAATCTTTCCTTGAATGTGAGCCCAGCAAAGATGGACATTGCACCACCTTGGCTGAATCCTCCTAGGATGATCCTTTGAGAAGGAATGCCGGCCTTGATCTGTTCGTTGATGAGGGAGTGCAAGTAGAGGCGGGATCTTGTAATGCCGGTCTCGTCGTCGGTGCGATTGATAGTGTCGAAGTTGATCTGCCAAATGCCATTAGCAACGAGCTATACTGGCTACGACTAATGCTGAAACCTACTATATCATACCAACCAGGCATCGACATGCTGAAGGGGTGTTAAATTGGCAAGACGTGAGAGTAAGAGGCAGTCCATACCCGCCGTTGCAAGTGATTGGAATTGATGGCGCATTTGGGAAGATGAAGGAGACATCCTCGAACTTTCCCCGCCGGCGCCAATTCTCTGCCAGAAAGGTCCTTCGATATTATCAGAGCCTGTCCAGGACATCTCCCGAGTCACTCACCATCCAGCTCCACTATCCCCTAGACCATGTGCGCAGATGATGGTAGCTGTGTGCTTCTTGACAGCGGGTATGATTATTGCTGGGCGTGAAGCCATGACTGTGGAGGTTGCAGATAGACTTCAGAACACAGGATAATTCGCGTGGTGGGTGAATGCTCCTCGAGGTTGTCGCGGGGGTGAATGAGGATGATGATGGTAAACACCAGATTGTGCAACAACAATAATAAATAATGTAAGAAACAGTGTAACATCATTGATGGAGTACAATGCGGGGTAAAAGTCACTAGTCTGATTGTGGTTTAGCGTGCTGGCCCCTTTGAAGAGATCTCTCACTTATGACTGCCGCGACTTCAATCTCCTCGTCTCCATCTCCAATTCACTTCCCCGTCGCCTTCTCATCATCACGCACCCACTAACATCATCGCACGCCTCCCCTTCTCGTCTGCCGCTTACGATAATCCGCTCATCATCACTTCTTCAACTTAATCTGCTCTCATAACCTTCAAGCTCGAATTCCTCACAACCACAACACAAACGACCGCCATCATGTCCAACCTTCCCGAAGAAGATCTTATCGACTACTCCGACGAGGAACTCCAAGCGACCGAGCCCGTCGCAAACGGTGCTGACGGAGCTGTCGCAAACGGCGAGCAAAAGAAGGGCGACCTGACTGTCACTGGAACTGGTGCAGACAAAACCAAGGGCAGTTATGTCGGTATTCACTCGACTGGATTTCGCGACTTCCTTCTCAAGCCAGAACTCTTGAGAGCTATCACGGATTGCGGTTTCGAACATCCTTCGGAGGGTCAGTCACACATTTGTCTTTGCGAGTCCTTCTTCAGCAACCACGCCTAAGAGCCCGTCCATTTCCGCATAAGCATTGGGGAAGAGTACATTATCCTGCATCCTTATACAATCCGCCCGAGAGGCTTAGGTTAAGCTTGGCCTCGTTGCACATCGACTGTAACGAGCAGCCTTCTTACAACGAGTTACCTATGTCCAAAAATGCTCAGAGCAAGCTGGCTCCATACACTCGGTTTGCGCGTCATGCAAGCACATTCATCAAGAGCCCACTTTACCCCATGTTGAGATGTGCTCTTGTTTCATATGAAAAAGCTGCAAATCAATACGAGCAAGGATTGCCAAGATTGTTTAAGAGGAGGTTTGCGGAATGGACGGACTGGCGCACGAATTCTTCGTCAAATACATATTCAAGGACCAAGTCTAACGTATATCATCCGACATAATAGTCCAGCAAGTCTGCATCCCTCAAGCAATTCTCGGAACCGATGTCCTTTGCCAGGCAAAGTCTGGTCTCGGAAAAACCGCCGTCTTCGTCCTCGCAACACTTCAACAGATTGAGCCCATTGCTGGAGAGGCATCAGTGCTAGTTATGTGCCACACTCGTGAGCTTGCATACCAGATCAAGAACGAGTACGCACGATTCGCCAAGTACATGCCGGATGTCAAGACCTCGGTGTTCTACGGAGGAACTCCCATTGCAAAGGACATTGAACTCCTCGCCAACAAGGACCAGCACCCTCACATTGTAGTTGCCACTCCAGGAAGATTGAACGCACTCGTGCGTGACAAGAAGCTCAGACTAGGCAACGTAAAGCAGTTCGTGCTCGATGAGTGTGACAAGATGCTGGATCAGATTGGTAAGCGATTTGTACCACTCATTTGTACAAGAATCATGCTGATTTTGTATAGATATGCGCCGTGACGTGCAAGAAATCTTCCGAGCAACCCCTACACAAAAGCAGGTTATGATGTTCAGTGCTACTCTTGCAAAGGAGACGAGGCCGATCTGCAAGAAGTTCATGCAAAATCCTCTGGAGATTTACGTCGACGACGAGACCAAACTCACGCTTCACGGTCTTCAGCAATACTACATCAAGTTGTCTGAAGGCGAAAAGAATCGCAAGCTCAACGACCTCCTGGACAGCCTTGAGTTCAACCAGGTCATCATTTTCGTGAAGAGCACTCTACGCGCTACTGAGCTCGACAAGCTGTTGCGCGAGTGTAACTTTCCCAGTATCGCGGTACATTCTGGTGTGAGCCAGGAGGAGCGGTAAGCTTTATTCCACTCCTTCACATGGGACAATCTCTGACAGCCAAAACAGTATCAAGCGCTACAAGGAATTCAAGGAGTTTAACAAGCGCATCTGTGTCGCTACGGACGTCTTTGGTCGTGGTATCGATATTGAGCGCATCAACTTGGCTATCAACTACGATCTGCCTGGTGATGCCGACTCATACCTTCACCGTGTCGGTCGTGCAGGTCGTTTCGGAACCAAGGGACTGAGTATCTCATTCGTCAGCAACGATCAGGATCAGGAGGTGTTGAAAGCAATTGAGTCGCGCTTCGAGGTGGCATTGCCAGAATTCCCAGAGGGTGGTATTGATGCCAGCACGTACATGGCAAATTAGGTGCTTGATGAAGGATATGGCATGATGGCAGTCTAGATTGCTCATGAATGGGAAGGGTGGAGGGAAAAGATTGCAAAACTATCGTAGGATGAATTCTTCTACAAATCCCATTTCTCCTTTTTTTTGCTAAAGTTTTGGGGCGCTTGTGTGAATCATACACCTTATCCGAAGCCATGCGGCGCTTGATCGCTGCTTTTTGATCTACATCGGCATTTCTGTATTTTGTGACTCCGTGTATGAGCTAAAAGTCTTACTGGAAACTGAAGTCTCGATCAGATCTGCGGCAAGTTCCAGGACCTTTCAAACAGCTTCAAGTGCACGTTGCACAGCCATATTTTGTGGTGGTCACCTCGGTTTCCTTCACTCTACTATACTGCGGTGAAACCTCCGGCTTTGCCTCATTACGCTGCCGCCGCTCTATTTCCACAACAACGGGTGGCTGACTACTGCGTGCGTGCTTGCTCCGGCTAAGTGATAATTATACACAAGCTTAACTCAGGTATCTGTCGTCGATGACGGGCCTCGCCCACGGACTGTTGAGCTGAGGAGCTTGTTTCAAGTTCGCCACAGTATCTAAGCACGTTGATGGTAGAGGATTTGGGAGGCTGCTTGCTCGACGTCGTCTTCAGCCAGCAGCGTGTTGTTCAAGATAAGAGCTCGACTCGTTCTTCTCGTGAGGGTGGCTGGTGCGGGGTAATTACTCAACCAACCAAGCACATGAGGCTCGCTTACGAAACACAAGCACACGTGGCAATGCGATTGATTGGAGCTTCAACTTGTGTCGAGGGGTGGTGTGCAGGCGTGGGAGAGACATTGTTGTGGTTGGCTCAAGCTAGACGAATTAGAGAGCTAAGTAGGCATAAGCGCATAAGTACTAGCAGCAGCAGTGTTGTTGAGGTATCGTTCATACGAGCGGCTCCTTAGACCATAATCTTGCATATCGCGTAGCTTGCATGACGGCTGGCACATCGCACTTGTGACTGGCTGCCTGGATTCCAGGTCCTCCTTCATACCGTTAAGCGCGACCAGCATTAAATCAAAACTCACCGGCGACGGACTAAACCAATCGCCTTGATTGCACCTTTGCACCTCGCGCAGTATATCAGCAAACATCTGCAAAAAGGCGCAACACTATTCGGCGCTCCTTCCCTGGCCGTGGTAGTCACTATACTAATCATTTAATCACCCAAAGCCGTTAAGTTTTGATTCGCCAGCAGAATTCCCTGGTTGCAGTTGCGACCCGATTGCCTACCTTTTGACCCCTACTCTCTTTTCAACCTCAAACAATTCAAAGAACATCCGACGAACTCCATCCCGCTTTTCTTTTCGCCTCCTCCTGCCGCACAACATGTCTTGCTATTAGCTCATAGCTTCAATCCATAGCGACAACCCTTACCATTGCGCTGGGCCGCCTGCAATATCGACGAACACGCGGCGCGACACCCTCGTTACTATATTTGCGTTCTCTATCGGCTTAGTCTTGCACATCATCCACCTCGAACTACGGCATCCCTCCGACTCCCTCAAACAAACACAATCATCTTCTCAAGACCCAAGAGGACAAGAGGACAAGCTATCAAGCTTTCTTGACGCTTGACGTCGTCAATTGTGCAAAGGTCATCATGGCTCCCAGCGCCCCACGACTGCGGATACTTTCAGGTGCGTTTCAAATGATACAAGGACTCGGTGCCACGGACACGTTCAATCCAACCCAACCGATATCCATCATCTCCACTTATTTTCAACTTGTTTGCACTACACCTGCTCCATGCTTTCTTTTCTGCTGGCTGCTTGAATCCCCTTCCCCTCTACAGCATTGACATTGCCGCCGCCCTATGTCGCAACCTCCGCTAACGAAAGCCTGCGCAGTTGGAGGAAACGCCATATCAGCCTTTCTATCCTGGAGACTACAGGCAACTAACGCTTGCGACGTCACGCTGGTGTGGAAGAATGGCTACGAGAGTGTAGCGCAATATGGCATATCTTTTAGGTATGGGAGGGTTGCTGTTATAAGAAGAAAGATCATTGGCTGACTTTTTGTCCGTCTTCTAGGTCAGAACGTTTTGGCAATGAACGCTTCAAGCCTAGACAAGGTCCGTCTATTCTCCGCTGTATTTCTGGCATTGTCCAAGCTGACAGTCTTCTTAGTCGTCCGCAGTCCTGAAGAAGCCGCAACACAAACCAAAGGATCTTTCGACTACGTCTTGCTTTGCGTCAAAGCCCTTCCAGACGTCTATGATCTTGCCGCCGTAATCGAAGCTGTTGTCACACCTCAACATACCTGTATCCTTGTTAACACTACACATTCGCTTGGAGTTGAATCATACTTGGAAGAACGATTCCCAAAAAACGTCGTCCTCTCACTCGTTTCACAAACAGAGATCAACCAGATAGGATCTTCGGAATTCGAACATCGAGGTACAACAGATCTCTGGGTCGGACCTGCAAATTGGAATCCCGAAATCCCAGTATCGATACAAGCAGATATGGCGGAAGCATTAGCGATGACATTGGGCTCCGGTCAGGTGGAATGCAAAGTGTCAAAGAACATTCAACAACAACAGTTTGAGCGAATGGTTGGGTGAGTCTGAGAATGAGCAGAAAGATTTCTGACAAGTGCTAACATGTCATAACAGTCCTATTGCATTCTACCCAACGAGCGTACTCTTCGAAACACCCCAACATGCCGATCTCCTCACCCTCACCGGCGTCCGTGCCATGATCTCCGACCTAATCGACGAAGTATTACAAATCGCAGCTGCTCGAAAATGTATATTCCCGCCTGGATTCAAAGAGTTGACTATGGAAAGAATGATATCCCCAGTAGAGGCAAATAACAGCATGTATCAAGACTATGTTGCGAAACGCCCTATGGAAGTGGAAACATATCTTGGTTCAGCATTAAAGATTGCACAGCAAGTCGACATCAGGTTACCTCGCATTGAAACAGTATACGCACTACTACACCACATCAATATCGTCAATCAAAAAAGACCGAACCCTGCAGATAAAACAATCACGCCGCCTACTTCTGCTGGTGGACCAATGTCAAATGGTGAAATGCCTCCTCCTCAGCAAAGAAATATGCCTCCTGGCGTTCGTGGACCAATGGGACCAATGCCTCCACCTGGTCGACCAAATCGTGGACCTTCTGTGAATGGTCACGGTCCTCCTAACGGTCACGCACCGAATGGTATGCGTTCACCTGGAGGCCCTGGACAGTATGATGGTGATGGACTGGACCAATTCAGCCACTTGGTAATGTATGACAGTCCGAACGACGCTCACAGCCCGGATCAGCCTTACGACAATATGTCGCCTCAAGCAATCGCTCTTCGAGAACGTGAGCTCATGCTCAGAGAGAAAGAGCTGGCTTTGAAAGAACGCGAGATGCAATCTGGTCACATGCAGGGTCCTCGACCAGGTATGGGAATGGGGCCTGGCATGGGTCCCGGTGGCAGGCCACCAACAGCAATGCGTGGTCCAATGCCGCCGCCAGGAATGATGAGAGGTCCTATGGGCGGTCCAATGGGTCGTGGTATGCCTCCTCCCGGGATGAGGTCTGCATCTGGCATGTCCATGGGTCCTGGAATGCCAATGGGTCGTGGAATGCCGCCAGGTATGGGCGGTCCACCTGGTGGTAGACGACCATTGCCTCCGGGCATGAGAAGTCCTCAGATGGGTGGTGGACGTGATTTTGATGAGGATGAAGAGGATGGTGAGGACTACTTCGACCCATCAGCTTATCGCGGCCCTCCTGTTGACCCGGACAATGTCGACATGATGAGCATTACATCCAGACGCACTCGCAAGCAGCCCAGCATTGGCAATCTCCGTGGTGGTGGAAATCAAGGACCTCCTCGTAGTAATCCTTTCGCTCAACGACTACCTGGCAGGAACAAGTTGAATGCACGCATGCTGCAAGATATGCCTGGCGGCCAGGGCAGCCACGACTCGATTATGAACAACGCTTTGATGGCTTACTCGACTGATCGTTATGGTGCTGTTGGCAATGTCGGCAAAGAATCTCGCACAAACTCTCTAACCGCACAGAGACTCAACGAATTGTCAGGTCCTGGTTTCGGAGGTGGAGGAGGCTACCCAACGATGCCCAGGAGGTCAAGCCATTCTCCTGCCGAAGGACCCCAGCGACAAGGACCTGGTCAACCTCTACCTCCCCAGCATCGATCCTCTTCAGCCATCCCGAATGGCATGAACGGCATGAATGGCATACCATCACCACCAGAAGTTCGTCAACCTACTCCAAGACACCCGCCAGGACATGGAAATGCAGTAGCACCTAGAGAGGTGGAACAGCGAGCCGGGGTGAGCAATCTTTATCCTCCCAAGAATGGGCCGCAAGTACGGAGTCTGACTGGAAGTGCGAGTGCTAGCGCGGGGAGTGGTGATAGTGGCCGTAGTGCCAATATTGACTCCGAAAATTCTGCCTACAGCAGCCAGAGCAGCTTAGGGCCCCGGGCTCAGATCGGCGTCCGATAGCCAGCACATTCGACTCTTCGGGCAGCAGAATGACTCTGGGCTGCTTGATCCTTTATGGTCGATTTCCACTATCGAGCTCTGCCATCACACCTATGAGCAATTGTTTGCTCGTTGCATATTCAGATCACGTCTCACGCACGTCACTTTTCTTGGCTCTGGTTGCTGCAATCTTTGTGCACATCGGTCCTGGATCAACTTGGTTTATCCTCTTTGCACGCATCGTTTTATATGATATTATTCGACATGATGGAGGTATTGGTTTTTAGCGATTGTGGCGTTCTTTTTCACGGCCTCGGCAAGGGCAACAAAACACACACACATCTCACGGCGTTATGATGGCACATGTACGAGGGACTAGAGCGAACTTTGTTTCAAGTAGTAGCGACGTTATTGATCAGGCTTCGGGTTTGTGGTGCGCTTCATGGACGGATGGCCTGAGTGGTCAATCAGCCTCGGGTAGGAAGTCGCAGTGGGTAACAAAAATGGGAGAAAGGCTGAAAACAGACATTGTATATATCATCTGCGCATCACATATTGAAGACGGGAGGAGGGTGGGTAATGGGCGAGAATTGGTGATGCATGAAACATTTAAGCAGATTAGGAATATCTAATAAGTAGACTTTCGCAGAAGCGTTCGAAAACAGGTGAAACATGACAAGTCTGACAACTCCTTCTGAGTTCTACTTACTATCACTGCGGCACTGCTAGCAATGATCTTTGAATGATGTGAAGGTTGTGTCTTTTTTGGTGATGCTACTTCGAAATACCCTCCTAAAAATGAGATTTTGCCACACTTGCTTCAAGGACATCGATGAACCAGGACAACATTCTGTGCCTTAAATTGTGCGGATTCTCCTCCATTGGCCGCATCACATATAACATGAATTGTACGTTGAACTCACGAGTTTCTTCATTTCTTTCTCCACGATATCAGAATATCTGTTGACTGTGTGATCAGAATCACCTCCATTGCACTTCCTGCAGCAACGAGGTGGTTTTGATGAAAGATTCAAGATGCTCCTTCCATCTATGTTGTTGTGAATCATGATGCTGGACTATGACTGGCTTCCTCTCGCCTGAAGAAGCAGGAGAGACTCTTGTATAGTTGCAAGAAATTTGTAACTCTGGGACAATTGGTATTACCAAGCACTAACCACGTCCTGACTGGTGCGAAAGTAGACTGAAAGACTGTCACCCATAATGTCCACATCTCCACCAAGATCGAACACAAACGGACACGCCTCTCCTTCTTCCGCTCCCTCTCAACCGACTACCACTACCACATTCAATCCTACAACAGCACCACCAAACACATCCAGTCCACTACAATGTCATCTCCACACCTCCACCTCAAACACCTACCACACTCTCCCTATGCTCCAAACAATCGCCACACCCTGCGCCTTTTCAGCCGAGATCTTCGACCGCGTCATGCTCAATCTAATCCGCAACCCCAACATCACGAGCAGTCACCTCTTTCGCGCTGATGTATTTTGGGATAGTGACAAGGATGCCAGTTTTGAGGCTGGTGCTTGGAGGTTGCCTGATTGTGACGATAGTGAGGGGTATGGAGTTAAGGGGTATATGGAGAGGGATGGACAGGAAGTGGTGGAGGTGAGTAAGTTTGTTAAGCATATGAAGAAGGAATTGAGACCGGTGGGTGTGGTGGTTGAGGGGTTCGAGCTGAGGAGGAGTGTGGTTAGGCAGATGGTGCCGAGGAATACGAAGCTGGATGGTCCGCTGGTGCAGACTTGTCATTTTTTGAGAAGGAAGCGGAAGGTGAGAAGGATCATGAGGAGTATGCATGGTACTGTGGTTGATGTTGGAAGAGGTACGGTTGAAGATGTGCTGGAAGGACATGGCGCAGAAGGCTGTGACCAAGAGGAAGAGGAAGAGGATAATCTGGTGGTCTATGTACCTCATGTTGAGAATGAGGATGAGATGCCCTGGTATCACCCAAAAGTCAAAGCGCTCTGTTTTTTACATACGTCAACGACAACTTCTGGATCCTCACCCCGAAACAGTCTCTCGATCCACATCTCGCCTTTCCCAGCACGATTACAATCAGACTCCCCAACGCCAACACTTGCCACCACTACATCCACCACTCCAACATGTTACAACCCAAAACTAACACCACCAATCTCCACCCCCTCTGCCTCAAACCGCCTCACACGCACCCTCCAAAACCTGCTCCGCACAATCCACCGCCACGGCACCGGCCAAGCCTCCGGCTACCAAAAGCGCGTCCACCACGACCGTCTGATCCCGCAAGCACGCGTCCAAGATACATATACTCGACTCAAGAACAAATATGCGAGGGATCTGTTGGATAAGTATTGGAAGGAGGATTTGGATCCGACGAAGGGAGTGTTTGAGGATTTGGGGATTGCGGCGTTTGTTGTTGAGTTGTGGGGAAAGATGTATGAGATTGATGGAGGAGGAGGAGGTGAGAAGGGAGAGGGGGCTGGTAAGGAGAAAGAGAAGAAGAAGAAGCCAAAGTTTCCGGGCTTTGTGGATATTGGTTGTGGGAACGCTATTCTTGATTTTGTGCTCATGTCTGAAGGATATCAAGGATGGGGATTCGATGCCAGGGCACGTAAGACGTGGGATGCTTTTCCCGAAGAGATTGGACAGAGGTTAAAGGAAATGGTGGTCGTGCCTAGTATTTTTGGGCAGAATCCACCAGCTTCAACATCGCCAACGACATCGACATCGACATTGCCAACGACATCGACATCAACAACAACAACCCCTCCGCCTCCTCCTTCTCCTTCTCCTACCCCATCGGCAACACCCGAAAAACCATTAATACACACTCCTCAAAATACCACCGCCTCTTCTACCATCGCAAATCTCCACAACCCTCATCTCCAAACAAAACACGGCGCAATTCCCACCCACTCCGGTCTCTTCCCATCAGGCACCTTCATCATCTCCAATCACGCCGATGAACTGACGATATGGACGCCGTTGATTGCGTTTCTCAATGAGAGTCCGTTTGTTAGTATTCCGTGCTGTAGTCATGATTTGAGTGGGAGGCGGTGTAGATTTCCTCCTCCTGTAGTCGGTAAGGAAAGGCAGGAGAAGGATAAGGCCAAGGGAAAGAGGCAAGGGGACGAGAGAGAGCAAGACCAGGACCAGGAGAAAGCGGCGGATCTGGTCGTGGACACGCAGCTCGAGAGCCAGGAACATTTGGGAGTTGAGAAGGTGGCTGGAGAAAGCAGAGATGGCACACAACCAGAACCACAATTAGAAACACGACCCCAACCCCAACCCAATAAACCTTCAACAAAACCACCAAAACCACCCGCACAACCCTCAGCTTACTCAACCCTCTGCTCCGCCGTCGCACGGCTAGCTACACAAGTCGGCTATGACCCCGAAGAAGAATATCTACGTATCCCTAGCACGCGGAATGTTGCTATCATTGGTCGGTCTTGGAAGCGTCCGATGGCAACAGCGGCAGAGAAGGTGGAAGAGAGTGAGGTGGTGGGAGTGGAGGACCGACCAGTAACAACAGAGAGACAAGCAGAGGGAGAGCAAAACAAGAATGAAGGATCAAAAGACAGCAGGCCCGAAAGTTTCGAAACCAAAACAGAGTTGGTGAAGCAGATTGTCAGACAAGAGCTAGGCGTGGTGGGTTTGAGTTTGGAGGATGTGGCGAAGGATTGGAGGGATAGAGCTGCTAGTATTGCTGGGAGTAAGATGACGGCCACGAGGGTGGCGGGGGAGCTTTAGTGCCTGTGGTATGGTGTGTTGACGTCGGGGGAAGTGGTGTTTGGGTTGGGGGATTGAGGGCAACGGAAGTGGAAGGGGATCGGATTCCAACACTACGAATAAGCTTTGAATCTAATTGTATACAGGAGGGATGAAACGCTGAGCTTGTAAAGAGATTGCCTTGATGGTGGGTGAGGGCTAAAAAGGTTCATTGGCTACAAGGGAAGTGCTGGTCCTGTAGAGATGGTGCTTCATTGATGATTTTCCACTACATGCAATTTAGTATGGGATAAGATTGTGATTTCCATGTGCAGAAAAAACAATTGCTTCATAGTTTACGTCTACCACTCCAATATGTCTGAGTACCCGTTAACATTTCATGGTCATCTTATCATGATTATATGTCTGCTCCAAAGCCGGTACATAGGTTTGTCGTGCCGCAGCAAGTCCACTGACGAATTTGAATGCGGCGAGCCTAAGCATCAAGCTTCAGCTCGTCAAGCAACGTGTCAATCTTGCCCAGCAGGATCTGATAATTGAGCGCATCCTGCGCAAATTCGTCACCAGCGACTTGTCCATCAAGCGTTTTAATCGAGAACTGCTGACTTTCAATAGCCTTGGTACTCGACTCGTGCTCCATTGCCTTTCTTTGTTCATCTACTCTCTTATTCGAGTATTGTGGATGGTCCACATCTGCATTCAAATCAAGATCCCCCTTGAACACATCAACAGACGCGACCTGCCCATTCCCTTCATTACTATAATGCTGTTCTTCAGCCAACTCATCAAACCCAACATCTTCAAAGCGTAGCCGGAAGCGGTCAGACAAGTAGTATCTGATATCATCAACGATTTCCACAGTATCCGTTTCCTGACGCTCCTTAATCCGTGCAGCAGATTCTCTGACCAGCTCTTTGAACTCCGGCTCATCAATATAACGCTCTAGACGGTACGCGATGTAACGTGCACCGAACTCTTCGAGACGATGTACGCGGGTGTCCCAGCCAGCACGGACGACGTCGTAGATGTCGATGATATCCTCTACGTCTGTTTCGCCGCGTGGATTCTCTGATTCAACGATTGATGCGGATCCGTTGCCGAGTGTGGAAATGATCATGGCGGCTTTTACTTTGAGTTTCTCGATGAACCATGCGTCCGACGTGAAGAGAACGGGGAGGGCGACATCGAGACCGAAGTTGGACTGTTCGGTATACATGTAGCTGAGGATGACGCGCAGGACTGCGGGTGAGCAGTCGAGGTGGATGACGGGGAGGTGGTCTGATAACTGTGCTTCGCGAAAGGCGGAGCTGAACATGGCGAGGAAAAATTCGGAGCGGATGAGCATGGCGCGGTGGGCTGGGAAGAGTGTGACTTGCTTTCTTCGTCGCGCTGTCGTCGCTTCAGGGGAGGTCTGTGCTAAAGGGATACCTGTGAAGGATAGTGGTGTGCTGCTGTCTGATGTTGTGCTTTGATCTTTGTCGTTGAGTTCTTCTAATTCTGCTTCGTCTGCATCTGGATCATCAGCGCAAAGCAGCACGTCTGCAAAAATGCTATTTTGTCTATCCCATTTGACGTTGTCTGCTTTGGAAATGTCCACCTGGACGGTGTTACCAAGTATCATCTTTCCAAACCAGGTCTCTAGCTGGTCTCGTGCTCGTTCTATTTCTTTCGTCCTGTATTGTCTTGCTAATCGTCGGTCTGTTTCTAGAATCATCTGTAGTATATCTCCAATCTCCAGCTTATGACACAGATTATCGAGGCCTTTGAGCACCTCCTCCTCTTCGTCAATGTCTAGACTTATCTCGTTCATGTATAATGCTTGTATCGCGACTTCTAATGATCTTACAGGTACTGCTCCAGGCACCCTCCATGATGTTGTCTCCGGCGCAGCCGCAAGTTTCTTTGCAAAATATGGTGATCTTGCTGCTAATATGAATTTGTGTAGATGCAGTTCTCGCTGTTCTGTAACAATAGTGATATCTGAGGTCTGCGGAATGTCCCTGTATAGTAAAGATGTAATGTGGCCTGCCAGCGGCTGCAATGGATCTCGAGATTTGGAGTAGTCGTATGATAGAAGTAGGTTGCGGATGCGGTCGTTCAGGGCGTTATACAGGCATCTTTCACCTTCGAACGTATCTCGTTCGCATAGGGCGCCGGACTCGAGGAGGAGCCGTACGACTTCATAGTGACCGCAGAGGCTAGACAGGTTCAATGGCGTGTAGTCGAAGCGGTCTCTGCCATTGACATTCACGCCTTCTGCTATCTTCTCTTGACATACTTTCAGGTCTCCTCGTCGGCATGCTAGACATAAATCTTTGAAACCTTGGCTGTCGTCTAATGGATTGTCCTCTCTCAATCTGCCAGCATTGATCTCTTGCTTCTCGGCACGTAGAGCCACTTCCAGATCATGCTTCTTGACCGACATGCTGGCTGTAGAGCTGCAGACACCAGCAACGCTTCCTACGATTGACCTGTAGTGTCAACAGCAACGATAAAGCCTGTATGGTGCCGTATATTTTGCCACCTGAAGTTCTGATTACTCTACGTCACTTTTCGAAAATTGGGTCGGAGTTAACAGAGTCTTGGCAGTCTTGGTGCAGTTGCTGGGTGAACGGTTTGTGTGTTGACACTTTGCTGGCGAAGGATTGTGCCTCTCATATCGTGCACTAGTCCTTGCTGTCTCTAAGCTCGGGTCGCCAAAGGGTAAGCGTAAGAAACAATATTCGTTCGGGTCGACCAGCAGCACACTCCAACCCAAGTCATTCGTTAAACACTGGACGCGCCAAAGTCGATATCAGACGAAAACCAAGATGGCGTTAGAAGGTCAGGCGGACAAGTATGAAGTTCTGGAGAAGATTGGACAAGGCTCCTTTGGGGTGATTAGAAAGGTCAAGCGCAAGCAGGATGGCATGGTGAGTTACATGATCTTAGTGAAGATGATCGTTAGTCGTGTGAGGAATTTGGGGGAGTTTTGGGGAATCTAAGACCTTTATGCAGCACATCACTCTACCCTTTGTGCCGAGAGAATACTGTTAAGCATGGAACTAACCGTCGCGTGTACAGATTTTGTGTCGAAAAGAGATCAACTACCTCAAGATGTCGCAGAAAGAGCGGGAGCAATTGCAAGCCGAACTAGCAGTCTTAAAAGGCCTTCGTCATCCGAACATTGTCGCCTACTACGAGAGAGAACACATCAAGTCATCTATGGATCTTCACATATACATGGAATACTGCGAAGATGGAGATCTTGGGAAAAGGATAAAGCATCTTTCAAAGAACAACTTGATGGCCGAGGAAGACTTCGTGTGGAGTGTCTTTGCGCAATTGGTTACAGCATTATATCGATGCCATTATGGTGAAGACCCTCCTGAGGTTGGCAAGACAGCGCTTGGTCTTGGTAGCGATGTCAGGCCGACAAGGATAAAGGGTTCGCATACCATGATCCTCCATCGAGATCTCAAGCCAGAGAACAGTAAGACTTTGTAAATGGACCTTTACGGGCATTTCGCTGACACTCCGCAGTCTTTCTAAGTACAGACTCCTCTGTCAAGCTTGGTGACTTTGGTCTCTCCAAGATCATGGCTTCACACGACTTTGCTTCTACCTACGTTGGCACTCCCTTCTACATGTCACCTGAAATTTGCGCCGCGGAGCAATATAGTCTGTATTCTGACATCTGGGCATTTGGCTGCATCATGTACGAGCTCTGCTCGAGGGAGCCACCTTTCAATGCCAAAACACATCTTGAGTTAATACAAAAGATCCGTTTGGGGAGAGTAAAGCCATTGTCAGCGGTTTACTCCCGTGAGCTGCAAGAGACAATTGCCTCTTGTCTGAGGGTTAACCCACAGAGTCGACCAGATACTGCACAACTCCTGAACCTTCCGATGGTGAAGCTTAAGCGCAAAGAGATGGAGGTTGTGGTGCTCGGAAAACAATTGAAGTCGAGGGAGGAGCAAGCCATGCGAAAACTGAAGGAACTCGAGCATCAACTTGCTCTTCAAGACAGCTACAAAGACACGATTCGTGCTGAGCTTGACAACTCTTTGCGCAGAGAATGGGAGGTTAAGGCACGTCTGGAGATCGACAGACAGGTTCAGGTGGAGGTTCAGCGATTGCGCAAGGACTTTGACAACGAGATCAGCCGTCGAGTACAAGAAGAAGTGGCTAAGATGCATGTCAACGACTTACCGCCACGCTCCACATCACCGAATCCTGAGGACGTCCCTGACGAAGTACCCTTTCTTGGAGAATATAGACATTCACAGGCTATGTTTGGCGACAGCGACGATACGCCTGATCTTTCCGAGCTGTCAATGGAATCCCCGACTTTGCAGCGTACAAGACCGTCAACGAAGCCAAGCTCTCGAACGCCATTCACCAGAGCTCAAACAATGTTTGAGCACAAAGATTCACCTATGGACATCCAGATGCTCGATCCATCACCAGCACCTATTGCCTCACTGAATCTATCACCACGACGAACAAGTAGCAGAGCGCCAGTCACCAATCGCAACCTCTTTGGCAACATGAAGAGCAACAGATCCACACCCTCAAGTACAGACGGAGGTGATCCGGACGAGTTCGCTGACGGTGATGAACTTGATGATGCTCTTGTCCTCCCTACACCTACTCGAGGCAATCCTTTCAGCAATAACGACCCGTTCAAAGCGCTCAATTCGCGAGGAGCACGACCAAGTTTGCATCGTGCCAATACCAGTGTGCCACAGCAGATTGGCATCCAGCCATCACTATTTGCTAAGAAGGCCGCAACCAAATCTAGGGAGAACCTGAGAGGCGCCGGAAACAGGATTACCAAGATTCCATCAGCCAGCGCACTTGGGGATATCGGCAGTCCCAGACGTCAAGCTCCTGCGCCCCCTACATCGCCCTCCCGAGGAGGATCAAGGCCATCGTCTCGCACGAAGACTGAGGATGTCAGACAGACTGCGATGCGCCGTAATGCGATTCAAGGCCGCACACTTGTCGAGCTTGCTCAGGCACGAACTTTGTCTGATGAAGCGCTCCTTGGTCCAGACGAGTTGGATGATTTTACCAAATACGGTAAAGCTCATTCTGATGGCAGCGGCACTCGCAATTCCACACGATTTGAAAATAATGAAGAGCCGAAGAGTGCCAGTGCATTCGCTAGTGCACCAGTCTGGGATCCAGAGCGTGAAGAGATGCCTAGTCCGTTCTTGATCCGAGGCGCTGGCAGACTCATGTCTGGGAAGGTTGGTGGACCTGGTATGAGGCATCTGAGGTAGTACTTTGAAGATGTTACTCTCGTATTTGGTATGGGCGTTTGAGGATTGGGTTGCATAACATCTAATAGGGACTGCATATGAACCTGGTGTCTCGGCTGACTGGACAGAGTTTGGATAATGGCGTCGCCGTCCAGAAGGCTGTGAGACTACTTGTGGGTATAATTCTCGTGACCTAGCATTATTTAGACAGGCATAATGTCTCAACCTTTTCTCTTTCCAGAGATCGTTTTCGAGCTCAAACTGCATCTGTGTTTTCGTCTGTCGTTTGTGCTTCCTGGCTAAGCTTCTCCAGCTGCCTGAGTTTCTCTTGGCGTTGTAGTCCTTCTGCACGCTTCCTCTGTCTTCGTACATCTGCATCTTCCCACCCATCGTCCTTGGCTTTTGTATCAACTGCCTCTAGCAATAATTTACGGAATTTTTGCGTCCTCTCCGTGTTAACGTTGAACTTGTCGTTCGTCATTTCTACTAATAGTTGAAGATACTCTTCGTCTACTAAAGCACACAAGTCCTCTTGGCCTTCGCTTCCTGCGTCGTTCAGCATGCCTACGATATTATCAAATGCTAGCCCGGTGGTTCGCACAGCTACCATCACGGGACCACTTTCGCCTTGTACACTGCCAATCCCGCTTTCACGAAAGCCGGCTTGCTGAGCGGCGGCCAGCACTTTCTGTGCTTCTGGCAAAGTCGCTACGAGAATATGCAAAATCATCGGCTCGAATTTGAGGTGCACAAATCGACAGTTGCCATTCATCTCACTCGCCGACGCTCTGGGACGCAAGTTGAACAAACCCATCAAACTGGTTTTTCCGTTCTCAATATCGCCGATGCTAGATACAGGCTGATGCGAGACATACACCCACCGTCCGCCTCCTCCTTTCCCACCTTGGCTTGCATAATTTGTCCTCTCCTCGGATTCACCTACAGTCTGCTGGCTATCGTGTTTTTGTCCTTCGAGGAAGACGCTGATACGGCCTGAACAGCTGGAAGTGGTTACGAGACCTTCGATGTGGTTGATTTCGTCGATGAAGTCACGGATTTCTGCATCGACTGAGCCTTTTGGGGATGCATCGTCATACTCTGGCTCGGAGAGAAGACGGAGTATTTCTTTCTTTTTTCTCTGGAAGTTTGTGAGTGACATTGCGGTTAATTAAGAAGTGCTGTTAACATGTTGAATTATTCTGCAGATGATGGATGATTAGTCAGCCTACCACTTTACGCGAAACTGTCGCGTAGAACAGCTCAATGAGATGACATACAACCACATTGGTCTTTCCGTGTAAGTACCAGGTATTTAACTGACATCAATGGCACCGCGAAGATCACTACAAGCAGCCTCTTCGGCGACCTCCACACCTCTGAGACGAAGCAGGACATCGACACCTCCCACAGACAAGTCACGGCCCGCAAAAAAGGCAAAGAATACACCTACAAAGAGTAAATACTTTCACACCGAAGAGTCAATAGCAAAGGAAGAACCTCAGTCTGAGCCAGAGGAAGCAGCTTCACCTTCACCGGAGCTAGAAGACTCTGGATATGAAGATGAAGATGCCAGTGCTACAGAGCCATCAGATCAAGAGGCAGCAGAAGACGAAGAAGATGATGATCTAGTCGAGGAAAGTGACGAATCAGAGAGACCACGAAAGAAGCAAAACCGTACATCTGGAGCCACAAGCAAGACAAAAACATCAAAAGATACAGCAGCCAAAGCTACAAAAGGCCAAGAGCTTTGGCGTACCAACGTGAAGACAGGAGCAGGACCAGGCGTCCAAATCATCATAGACAAGCCCAAGGCACGTCCTGCAGGAAAGATCCCCTACCAGGATCATACTATACACCCGAATACCATGCTATTCCTTCAAGATCTTGCACAAAATAACGACAGAGAATGGCTGAAAATGCATGATCCAGATTTTCGGCAATCGCTCAAGGACTCAAATGCTTTCTTCGAGAAGCTGCAGGACAGGATTATGGAATTGGATGAGACTATACCTGAACTACCGATACTGAAGCACATCGTGTTTAGGATATATAGAGATGTCAGGTTCAGTAAAGATCAAACACCATATAAAAGTCATTTTTCGGCAGCCTGGAGCCGTACTGGAAGAAAGGGTCCTTTCGCAGCGTACTATGTCCAGCTTAAGCCAGGGGGTAACAGCTTCGTTGGTGGTGGCTTATGGATGCCCGAGGCGGCCGCTGTGGCTGCATTGCGGAAAGACATCGACAAAAGACCCCAGAATATCAAGGACGTTCTGCTCGACGACGGTATTCGAAAGCAGTTCCTAGGAGGCGTGAAGAAGGATGAGAAGCTTGTTGTCAAAGCGTTTGCAGACTCGAACAAGGAGAATGCATTGAAAACTAAGCCTCGAGACTATGCTGTGGATCACGAGTACATACAGCTGTTACGACTGCGAAACTACACCCTAGGTCGGAAGATGAAAGATGAGGAAATCATAGGTGAAGGAGGACTTGAGCGGATTGCAGATGTGGTTAGAGATCTGGTACCCTTCATCACATATTTGAACTCCATCGTAATGCCTGATGAGCCTCTGGAGTACAGTACCGAAGAGGATGGTGGATCAGACGATGGAGATGGCGAGGCAGACAATGCAGAGAACGCGACTAGTAACACAAGTAACGACGGCGACGACAATGACGATGATTGAAGCAACAATCTCAAACGACATTACTATTCAGAGTGGCACTCCTCGTTCTGCAGAAATGATTCGGCGAAATTATTCAGGTCTCAAGATTGTGAAGACTCAACATTGTGAAGACTCAAGATTGTGAGCAAGTTTTGTCACCATCACAGGACTCGATGTGCTTCTTGACATACTACATACTACAACTCTTAGTGGTACTACGACCCTTAGTGGTACTTAGCTTACGACAACCATTCTGCCTATCTGAACTTCTCCTGG
>Ga0160429_1000286_pt1 | contig 56356 bp, 45 predicted proteins | sample SolpanmetagenomR_FD_108199 | JGI IMG/M metagenome (GOLD analysis project Ga0160429, IMG submission 108199) | Solar panel surface microbial communities from Lawrence Berkeley National Laboratory, California, USA - R | ecosystem: Engineered > Built environment > Solar panel > Unclassified ... | reverse complement strand
TCTACTACATCTTCCCCACGAGCGTCGCCAAGTGAGTTGGCAGCAGCGCCAAAAGGATAACCCCGCACGCCCAAAGCACTGCCATTCAAGGGGTCATAAAATCCTGATTGAGCAGCATTATACACACCAGTAACAGCCAACGCAATGCGGGCAGGGTCGTTGTAAACTGCCGTTTCCGAAAGGGCATCTACTGGTTGCAGGTCTGTCACCTTGCAGGCGCCTAAGCCCAGCGTTAGAACAAATGCCGCAGCTAATAGCTGCTGGCGCCGTCCTCCAAAATTTATAGCGTTATTTTTCATTTAGACTAGCAGAGAGAAGAATTAGAAAGCAACGTTGACACCACCTGTAAACACTCGCTGCTGCGGATTGCTGTTGTAGTCAACACCAACTTGGCTATTCGACGTGACATTAGAGTTTACTTCTGGGTCAGCCCCAGTGTACTTCGTAATAGTTGCAATATTTTGTGCTTGAACGAATACCCGCACGCGGCTCAACCCTACTGGAGTCAGCATCGTTGTAGGCAGGGTGTAGCCTAGGGAAATATTCTGCAGACGCAGGAACGAGCCGTTTTCCACGAAACGTGAAGAAGCACTGTTATCCTGATTAACGAAGGCGCTAGTATCAGCCGCAATACGCGGCACGTTGGTCTGGTCGCCGGGGTTCTGCCAGCGGTTTAATATTTCCGTGCTGTTATTCAAGAAGTCAGTGCGTAGTAACTGCTGGCGCGTCACATTCATGATTTGGTTGCCCACGTTGTATCGCACAAAAATATCCAGGTCGAACCCGGCAAAAGTGAATGTGTTGTCAAAGCCGCCAAAAAACTTGGGGTTAGTCTGGCCCAGCAAAATCTTGTCAGCAGTCGTGAGGTTAGCTTGGTTAGCCCCAGCCCCTGAGTTGAGCAGTGCAGCGCCAGGGTTGGCAGCATCGTAGGTGTAGTAGCGTCCTACTGTGCTGGTAGCACCTGAGCCTACCCCAGCAGTACTTGCTTGCACAAGACTGCCATTGATGCGCTTAAATATTGGGTTACCATTAGCCGAATTAATACCTTGGTAATCGTAGCCGTACAGCGCGCCTACCGCTTCGCCTACCCGATTGATATTGTAGGTATACAATACATCCTCGTTATTATTAAGCGACAGAATCTTGTTCTTGTTAGTCGAGAAAGTCAGCGCTGACGACCAAGTAAAGTTTTCGTTGCGCACATTCTGCGTGTTGATACCGAGTTCGAAGCCCCTGTTATACATCGTACCGATGTTTGCATTGTAGCTGTTATTAGGTACACCCAGCGACAGTGGCGTACGCACCGCTAGAATCAGCCCGTCGACGTTGTTGCGGTAATAATCGGCCGTCACATTGATGCGACCATCTAGAAAGCCGAGGTCAATGCCGTAATCTTCTTTTTTCGAGGTTTCCCATTTGAGCTGGTCGTTGACAAACTGCCCATAGCTAATACCCGACTGCGAAGCATACTGCGCTGGCGAATAGATACCTACGTAGGGGAAGTTGCCGATATCCGTGTTGCCAACCTGAGCATAAGAGCCCCGTAACTTAAGGGTAGGCATAATCGTGGCCAACGCGGAGTTCTTGTAGAAAGACTCCTCCGAAATACGCCAGCCCAGCGAGCCACCCGGAAACAGACCACGGCGATTGGCTGCTGGTAGTGAAGAAAGCGCGTCCGAACGGAGTGTTACGCTAAGCAGGTAGCGATCTTTAAACGAATAGTTAACCCGGCCGAAGTACGACTGTAGGCCATTCTGGGTATAGCCGCCAGAAATAGTAGGCGTCGATATTGTACCGCTGATGATGTTGTTCTGACCCAGCGTACGGTCAGACAAACCCGTTCCGTTTGCCTGGTAATAGGAAAAATTAGTCTTTTGATACTCTACCCCTGCTACTACGTTAAGCTTGTGGTCTTCGGCAATAACATTGTTGTAAGTAGCCGTATTGATGAAGTTCCAGCGAATATTAGGACTAAACGATTGAAAAACTGAGCCATTCACACCGCGGCCATCACCTTGGCGAGGGTCTAGATATTGGAAGTCATCCTGTAGCTGAGTATCGGTGCTAAGCTGTGTGCGCAGGCGCAGGTTCTTTGCAGGCTCAACTTCTAAATAGCCATTACCTAAAATACGGTAGCTAATAGAGCGATACGTGTTGTTTTCTAGCGGGAAAATAATATTGGGGTAGTTGAATGAGATAGTCTGGGTATTGTTACCGCGGCCCAAAATGCCTACGCCATTGTCGTACGGCGTACCATCGGGGTTGCGAGCGGGCACGTTAGGCAACAGGACCAATGCTGAGGCTACGTTGCCAGACAAGCTATTGGTACCTGTATTTAACCCAAAGGTCTGGCTCCGGGTCAAGCCTAGGTTCATACCTACCCGCAGCCAGCTCTTCACCTCGCTGTCGATATTGGCACGGAAGCTAAAGCGCTGCAACGAGTTAGCTTTGATAACGCCTTTCTGGTCTGTGAAGCCACCCGAAAAGTAGTAATTCGTCTTGTCAGTAGCTCCTGATACCGCTAAGGAGTGGCTTTGCTGAAAGCCCGTGCGGAAAATCTCATTCTGCCAATCGGTGCTCACTGGGTTGCCAGCGGCATCACTATAAGGAGCGGCGACGGCGGTAGTACCGCCAGCATTACGAATTTTTTCGTTGGCGATATTGATAAAGTCGTTCGCGCCCAATACGCTGTAGCGCTTCAGAGTTTGCGCTACCCCCAGGTAGTTGTCGTACGTAACGTTGGTGCGGCCTTTGCGACCGTGCTTAGTAGTGATAAGAATAACACCGTTGGCTGCACGTGAACCGTAAATAGCAGTAGCCGAGCCGTCTTTCAACACTTCGTAAGACTCAATATCAGCAGGATTGATGTCAGCCAGCGGGTTCGAGCCGTTTGCAAAGGCACTCGTGTTGCCAGTGAAAATAGGCTGGCCATCGACTACCACCAAAGGATAGGTACCTGAGCTGATAGAGTTGGTACCCCGAATCTGAATACGGGGCTGCTGCCCAAGAAGGCCAGTAGGCGTTTGTACATCGACGCCAGCTGCCCGGCCAGCTAGTTGCTGGGCAAAACTGGGGGTAGCCAAGTTAGCTACTGCTTCTCCCTGCACCGAAGTCACAGAGCCAGTTAAGTCACGGCGCTCCTGCGTACCATAACCCGTCACTACTACTTCACTTAGAACCTTGGTATCAGCTGCTAACCCTATATTAATTTGTGAGTCAGCCCCTAGTGGACGTTCTTGCGTGACATAGTTAACCGAGCTAAATACTAGTGTGCCACCCGTAACGGGCACGCTCAGGCTGTACGCACCATCGGCGTTAGTCGAAACACCATTCGTCGTGCCTTTTAAGAGCACTGTAACTCCTGGCAGGCCTTCACCCGTCTTTTGGTCTGTCACTCGCCCCGATATAGACCGCGTCTGGGCCAGTACCACTTGGAATAGAGTAAGCATGAGCATGAGGCTCATAAGTATGGTTTTTTTCATTAAAAAGAGAAGTTAAGAAAGAGATAGGATTAGCACCAAATACAATTGACTTGAACTGCTTTATGCCGCAATATAATTACGCTAAGTCAGAGTATAACGAGTTTTAATCATCAGGCAATTTTTTGCAATCTTTGTTAAACCTTATTTTCAGGATAACAATTTGACTTACAAATTTTAAATAATATGCTTGCACACTTGTAATGTTTAGCCTAAGTTGCTGAGTAAATAGGGCATAAAAAAGTTTGTTCGGCATAAACAGGCTAGGTATGGGTCTCTGACTTCCCACCCTACCCTTGACTGTGTGCGAACAGACCGCTACTATGTACTGCTTTCTCACTGATTTGCTCACCCGGCCTGCTTGGAACTGTCCGGCTGACCTACGCCGTCGCTTGAATGATGCGCAAGTGCTCACTACAGTGTTAGTGGCAGCCCGCTTTGTAGGTGGCAACTTATTGTTGGGCCAGCGCTATATAAAATAAAGTAGCACTGTGGCCAGAACCAATAAGACAAGAGTGGCTTCACTCAGCAGCTATACGCGCTGACCGTATCGACACGCTGCTAGGCCTGTTTTCTACCTGTGGCCACACGCTCACGGGGTTGCATACCGAGGCCCGCTATAACAGCGATCCCTTCCCAGTGAACGTCTGTCAAAACATTCGTATTCCACGCTGCAAGCTCTTAACAGGCAATGCTTGCCCAGGTCGCTCGGCTAGTAAACAACAATAGTTTTGCAACTTCAAAGTGCAGGTTCTCACGACCAGCGACGGCCTGCCGATCTAGTCTTATATCCATGCGGGCGGCGAGGCCGACAGCACCGATCCACTAGCGATGGCCGTAGGTTTGACCAAAGGCATTGTGCTTTATACCGACGCCACGTACACAGCTTATGCTCTAGAAGAAGCGTTTGCCAAGGCGACTTGTGGCTGCAACCACCCGGAAAGGGTAATGGCAAAAGCCCCCACTCTCTTGCGCAACACTTGCCAATCCAGTATTTCCGCGAAGGTATTGTAACGGAATTCAGCCAATCCACCGTACGATTTCGCAGACATATTCAAGCCATGACAGCGGCGGGCCCTGTGCTTAGAATTACCATCTCAATTTTTAACTATATACTTGAATGATGCGGTTGTTAGTCCGCAACACGGGTCATTATATTAAATTATAAAAGTGTTAATATAATTAAATATTTATAATTAGTTAGCTTGTTACCGCAATTATCCTCAACTTAGTTTTCTGTCTTTATACCTATTTGGTCGATTGCTTGCCTTTTGAAGCTACTAAAGCTGCCTGCAGTTATTTTTTTATGAATAACTTGCTAATTCAATCTGCTTGATTGATACATAAACTTTTACCATTAACCCCCTTTTCCCGCCATGAGGCAATTTACCCCTTTAGTTATTTTACTCACAGCCGGCCTCTCCCAAGTGGCTATGGCCCAGACCCGGAGTATCTCTGGTCGGGTTACTGACCAGAAGAGTGGTGAGGGGCTGCCCGGTGTGACGGTACTGGTGAAGGGCACAGCGCTCGGTACCGGCACTGGCAACGATGGTAGCTTTACGCTTAGCGTGCCAGCTACGGCTACTACGCTTACGTTTAGCTTTGTAGGCTACACGGCGGTCGAGCAACCCATTGGGAGCAGCCCGATCATTAATGTATCTTTGGCATCTGATGCTAAGCAGCTAAATGAAGTAGTAGTTACAGCGCAGAACGTTGAACGCACTCGTAACTCACTTGCTTACTCTGCTACTGTAGTAGAAGGACAGCAGATTACAGCCGCTCGCAACCCCAACGCCATCAACGGCCTATCGGGAAAAGTAGCAGGCGTACAGATTCGCCAGAGCAACACCCTAGGCGGTTCAACTAACATCCTAATTCGCGGTACAAAGTCTATTACTGGTAACAACCAGCCGCTGTTCGTAGTGGATGGGGTACCCATCAGCAACGCCAATACCAACAGTTCCGGCCAGCAGACGGGTGGCGGGGGCTACGACTATGGTAACGCTGCCTCCGACATTAACCCTGATGACATTGCGACGACGACTATCTTGAAGGGTGCTGCTGCTACTGCCCTTTATGGCGAGCGGGCCGGTAACGGGGTTATTCTCATTACTACCAAAAAAGGCCGCCAAGGCTTGGGTATCACAATCAATGGTGGCATCACGGCCGGCCGGATTGACAAAAGCACTTTTATTAAGTACCAGAAAGAGTACGGCGCTGGCTATGGTCCCTATTTCAACCAAGCAGATGTCAACGGTGATGGAGTAGATGACGACTACATTCAGCTAAGTGCTGATGCCTCAGTTGGCCCGCGTTTCGACCCCACCCGGCAGGTGTACCAATGGAATGCTTTTCAGCCCGGCAGCAATCACTTCGGCCAAAAGAGCGCCTGGGTAGCTGCTGATAACGACCCTTCCACCTTTTTCAAAACGGCAGTAACGCTAAACAATAGCATCACTATCGACGGTGCTAATGACAAAGGCAATTTTAAGCTTGGCTACAACAGCGTTATTGACAAAGGCATATTACCTAATAGTCAAGTCAATAAGAACGTAATCAACTTCGCTGGCTCGTTGAATCTAACGCCGCGACTAACGGCTAGCGCCTCTGTAAACTTTTCAGCGGTGGCCGGTAAAGGTCGCTACGGCACTGGCTATAGCGGCACCTACAGCGAAAACCAAATGACCAACTTTCGGCAGTGGTGGCAAACCAACGTCGACATGAAAGAGTTGCAGCAGGCTTATGAGTATCAAGGACTCAACGCTACCTGGAATTTGAACGGCTTGAATACTGATAGGGGTGCTTACTGGAATAATCCGTATTGGTCGCGCGCGAAGAGCTATGAAACAGATACTCGTTACCGCACTTTCGGTAATGTTGCGCTCACATACAAAGTGAACGACTGGTTTAATGTATTAGGCCGCGTAACCCTCGACTCTAACGATGACTTGCAGGAAGAGCGCCTAGCCTATGGTAGCGTTAACGTGTCTGGCTACAACCGCTACAACCGCACCTATCGGGAGGCAAACTTCGACCTAATTGGCAACTTCAAAGCGCGCATTGCGGAAAACATAAGCTTCACGGGCTTGCTTGGAGCCAACTTGCGTCGTCAATCGACCAGGTCTATCTATGCTGCCACGAATGGTGGCCTTGCTATACCTGATTTTTATGCCTTGTCGAACAGCATTTCTCCTCTAATTCCGCCGACTGAGGCTGATATCCAACAGGCAGTTGATGGGGTATTTGCCAACGCTACTTTTGGGTACCGTGATATGGTGTTCTTAGACCTGACGGCAAGAAGAGACCAATCCTCTACGCTACCAAAGGGTAACAACGCCTACTTCTATCCTTCAGCTGCTCTGGGCTTCGTATTCTCGGAGTTAACCAAGGAAAGTGCTCCGTGGCTGTCTTACGGCAAGGTGCGAGCCAACTACGCAGAAGTTGGTAATAGCGCTCTTCCCTACAGCGTATTCAGTGGTTTCGACAAGCCTACCCCTTTCGGCAACACTGCCTTGTTCTCGGTGCCGAGCACTCAGAATAACTCTAATTTGAAGCCCGAGCGTACGAAAAGCGCTGAAATTGGGGTAGAAACCTCTTTCCTGAACAGTCGCCTTGGCTTCGAGGCCAACGTTTACCAGTCGAACACTATCAACCAGATTATCACTATAACCACTTCTGGAGCTATTGGCTACACTGGCCGCGTTGTAAATGCTGGTACCGTACGTAACCGCGGCGTTGAACTCACGGGCTACATCAGCCCTATTCGTAATGAGAACTTTACTTGGACCATTAACGCTAACTGGACGAAAAACCAGAACCGCGTTACGGAGCTTCTCAATGATGTCCCCAACATTGTACTAGCGTCGTATCAGGGTGGGGTAACGACCAACGCCACCGTTGGCCGGCCTATCAACAGCATCCGTGGCCAGAACTTTGTATACAAGGATGGCCAGCGTGTAGTTCGCACGAATGGCTACTACCAAAAGTCAACTACCTCTAACGATGAAATTGCCAACCCTAACCCAAACTGGACAGGGGGCGTTTCAAACACCCTCTCCTACAAAGGCATTTCGCTCTATTTCCTAGTTGACGTTCGCCAGGGTGGCTCTATCTTTTCGCTCGACCGGGCTTATGGTCTAGACACGGGCCTGCCGGTAGAAACTGCGGGCCTAAACGACCTCGGAAATCCTTCGCGTGACCCAATAGTGCGAAATGCTGATGGTACCTATGCTGCTAATAGCGGCGGGGTTATTTTCGCTGGTGTACAAGCTGACGGCACTCCCAATACGGTTCGTTCTGACAACAACGGGGATGCTAGCGGGGCAACTGCTTACGGTATCACGGCCAACCCAGCAGCAGCATTTGTATACGACGCCAGTTTCGTTAAACTGCGTGAAGTATCCTTAACTTACTCGCTACCCAAAACGTGGCTAGCTAAGTCGAAAGCTGTGAGAGGCGTCGACCTCTCTATTGTTGGTCGTAACTTGTGGATTATCCATAAGAACTTGCCCGATGCTGACCCCGAGGATGCAGCAAGCTCTGGCAACTTTGGCCAAGGTTACTCTACCGGTGCTTATCCTGCGGTCCGCACGGTTGGTGCCAATATCCGCCTCAGCTTCTAATTTGAATATGAAAAAGTCATTTTCTCTTCTTGGGATAGCAGCACTCGCGCTGACTACTTCTTGCGTCAATAATCTGGGTGATGATTATAATGTCAATCCCAAGCTTGCTGCTAGTGCTTCCGCTTCCGGCTTTATTGCCAATGCAGAGCGTACGCTGGTTCGAACAGTTAACAGCTCCAGTGTTAACCTGAACCCACTACGCTTTTATATGCAATACTGGGCTGCTACCGACTACCCAACCGAGTCGCGGTACGACCTTGTTACCCGAAATATTCCGCTCAATTACTGGAATGCGCTATATCGGGATTGCATAACCGACCTACGAGCTGCGAAAGCGGCCGTTCCAACTGATATTGCCGTACCTGCTGCTAACAAGAACAATACATTGGCAGTAGCAGAACTACTGGAAATCTATGCCTGGGCCAACCTAGTGGAGGTTTTCGGCAATGTTCCGTATACGCAGGCTTTCGACGCAACCAACTTACAACCGAAGTATGATGACCAGGCAACTATTTATGCCGACCTTATCACTAGGCTAGATGCTGTCATCGGTAAGTTTGATGCATCGAAAGACATAGGAACTGGGGAGAACGACCTACTCTTTCCTCAAACTTCGGCAGGCTCTACTACTGCCCAGTGGATTAAGTTTGCTAATGCTATGAAGCTCCGCATGGCGCTTGTACTTGCGGATGTCGACCCAGCCAAAGCAAAAACTATGGCAGAAGCTACCGTTGGCAAGCTACCTGCTTCAAGTGCTGACGCAGTTGCTCTCGCTTTCGACCGAACCGTGCCGAATACTAGTCCGCTTTACGAAGACTTGGTATATAGCAACCGTATCGACTTTGTTGGGGCCAACACCTTCATCAATCCATTGAAGGGGCTAGCGGGAAATGCAACTGGAGTGCCAGTAACCGGAGCAGTAGACCCGCGGTTAAATGACTACTTCAACCAGCCCACATCGCCTAGCGTGCCTGCTGGCACCTACGCTGGTGGCAACGTAGGCAGAACTAACAACAAAGAAACCTTATCGCAACCCGGTGATAAGTTGCGGGCACAGACGTTGCCTGGAGTACTCGTTTCGTATGCGCAAGTAGAGTTGATGCTGGCCGAGGCTGTAGAGCGGGGCTTTGCTGTTGGAGGCACTGCTGCTGCGCACTATAACGCTGGCGTTACAGCTTCTATCCAAGAGTGGGGTGGCACTACTGCCGAGGCCACTACCTACTTGTCTTTGCCCACTATAGCCTATAGTACGGCTCCTGGTACTTATAAGCAAAAAATCGGTTACCAGTACTGGGTAGCCCTTTATAACCAGCCTACCGAATCCTGGACGCAGTGGCGGCGACTAGACTATCCGCAGTTACAGCTTGCTTCCAGCCCTGTGAATGGCATTACGGTTATTCCTCGTCGCTTTACCTATCCATCTAGCGAGTCGAGCCTTAACGGCGCCAATTATGAAACTGCTGCTGCTGCTCTTGGTAGCACTGGTGACAATGTTGCGACCAAGCTCTTCTGGGATAAGTTTTAATTGTTCCTAGACTAATAAAAAAGGGCTGCTCAAATGAGCAGCCCTTTTTTATTGTTCATCCAGCAATGCAAAGGCGTTCATCAATTCTGCATGAGGTACCCTTTGATATACTCGTCTAGGTCGCCATCAAGGACGTTTTGCACGTCGGTGCGCTCGATGCCGGTACGCAGATCCTTGATAAGCTTATAGGGATGCAGCACGTAGTTGCGAATCTGGGAGCCAAAGTCGATGCGCTTTTTAGTGGCTTCTACTTTGTCGCGCTCGATATTGCGCTTGTCCATTTCCTGCTGGTAAAGGCGCGACTTGAGCATACGCAGCGCGTGCTCCTTGTTCATAAGCTGCGAGCGCTCAATCTGCACGGCGATAATAATACCGCTGGGCGCGTGGGTAAGGCGCACGGCGGTTTCGACCTTGTTCACGTTTTGGCCGCCTGCGCCACCCGCCCTGAAGGTATCCCAGGAAATATCGGCCGGGTTGATGTCGATGACAATCGTATCGTCGACAACGGGGTAGGCAAATACGGAGGCAAACGACGTGTGCCGCCGGCCGCTGCTGTCGAAGGGCGACATGCGCACCAGCCGGTGCACGCCAATTTCGCTCTTGAGATAGCCATAGGCAAACGGCCCGTCAATTTCGAGCGAAGCCGACTTAATGCCCGCGCCTTCGCCTGGCTGGTAGCTGAGCTGCTTCACGGTGAAGCCCTTGCTTTCGCCCCACATGATGTACATGCGCATCAGCATTTCGGCCCAGTCTTGGCTTTCGGTGCCGCCAGCGCCGGGGTTGATGTCGATGATGGCCGCCAGCTGGTCTTCCTCATCCGAAAGTATGCGCTTGAACTCTAGCGCTTCTACTTTGGCTTGGGTGGCGTCGTAGTCAGCCTGAATTTCGGCCTCTGTCACGTCGCCTTCCTTATAGAAGTCGTAGAGCACGTCGGTATCAGCCATGGCTTGCTGCACCGCCTCGTAGTCGTCGGTCCAGATCTTGATACTCTTGATTTCGCGCAGCTTCGCTTCGGCAGCCTTCGAGTCGTCCCAGAAATCGGGCGCCAGCGTTTCGGCCTCGGCGGCCGTTACTTGTTCTTTACGGGTATCGTAGTCAAAGATACCTCCTCAGGGCCTCAGCGCGGTCCTTCAAGTCCTTTATCTGGTCTTGAGTCATGGTGGAGAATGGGTTGATTTAAATGCAAAGAACGTCATGCTACGCTTTGCGCGACATGACGTTCTTCCTTAGGTAGACGCACAAGGCACCTTATACGGCCACCATCCAGCCGTGCGAGTCGGGAGCGTCGCCGGTGCGAATGGCATCGAGGGCTACCCCCACCCGGCGCGCGAAAGAATTATCGGCCAGCGCGGGCAGGTCGTAATCGTGGCCTTCGTGGCCGATGGTAGCAATAACGGCCACCGTGGCAGCTGTGCCTACGCCAAAGGCTTCGGTGAGGCGGCCTTCCTGCAGGGCAGCCACTACTTCGCGGCTCGATACGCGGCGCTCTTCTACGGGCACACCCCAATTACGGGCCAGCTCCAGCACCGAGCGGCGCGTGATGCCGTCGAGGATGGACGTCGAAAGGGCCGGCGTAAGTAGTATGCCGTCGATAACGAACATCACGTTCATCGCGCCCGACTCTTCTACATACTGGTGCTCCGAGGCGTCGGTCCAGATAAGCTGGTGGTAGCCTTCCTGCTGAGCCAGCTTGCTAGGCAGCATGGCGGCGCCATAGTTGCCGGCGTTTTTAGCGTAGCCCGCGCCGCCGGGGGCGGCGCGCACGTATTGCTGCTCGAAGCGCACGCGCACTGGCTTGGTGAAAAACGACGCTACTGGGCAGGTAATGATGCCGAAGTGATACGTATTAGAGGGCCGCACGCCCAAGAAGCCGTCGGTGGCAAACATGAACGGCCGGATGTAGAGCGAGCTACCGGCCGCGCTGGGCACCCAACCCGCGTCGAGTTTTACTAGCTCGCGCAGGCCCTGCATAAACACGTCTTCGGGTATGGTGGGCATGGCCATACGCTCGGCCGAGGTGTTGAGGCGGCGCCAGTTGTCGAGGGGCCGAAACAGGGCGACGCTGCCATCGGTCTGGCGGTAAGCCTTCATGCCCTCAAAAATGGCTTGGCCGTAGTGCAGGGCCGAGTTAGCGGGGCTCACCGAGAGCGGGCCATAGGGCACCACACGTGGCTGCTGCCACTCGCCACCTATGTATTCTACAGCCAGCATATGGTCGGCAAAAACTTTACCGAATTCTAAATTGGCTAGGTCGAGCTCGGCGAGGCGCGACGTGGCGGCGCGCTGCACGTCGATGGTTAGGGTATCAAGCATGGAAATCGAGGGGTGAGGGTAACTAAAAGTGGGTGGGAAGAGAGGGGGTAGGGACAAGCCAACTGGCTAAAGGTTGCTACCCAGCACTGAGTAGCTGGCTAGCAAACGGCACGTTACACGCGGGGTTTCCAGGTCACTTCGGCCACGCCCAGGTCGTGGGCCATGGCGCGGCTTAGTACAAAGAGGTAGTCCGACAGCCGGTTGAGGTACATCACCACTAAGTCTTCGACTGGCGACTCTTCGCGCAGGTGAATAACCAGGCGCTCGGCGCGGCGGCACACACAGCGCGCCACGTGCCCAAACGACACCGCCGGGTGCCCACCTGGCAGCACGAACGCTCGCAGTGGCTCCAATAGCTGGTCCATTTGGTCCATTTCGGTTTCCAGCAGGGCCACATCTTCGGGGTGCAGGTCGGGTAGGCGCTGGCGCGCATCCTTGCCGGGGTCGGTGGCGAGGTGCGAGCCGATGGTGAAAAGGCGGTCCTGAATCTCTTTCAGCAGCGCGCGGCGCGGCGCGTTCACGTCCTGGTCGCGCAGCAGCCCGATGTACGAGTTCAGCTCATCTACGGTGCCGTAGCAGTCGATACGCAGGCTCGACTTGGGCACCCGTGTGCCGCCGATGAGCGACGTCAGGCCCTGGTCGCCGGTTTTGGTATAGATTTTCATCGCAGAGTTAACGGATTTATACAGATGTCGCGGATACGAAGCTGCGCTCTTGGCTATTAAAAGCAGGCGCAGATTGGGCTTCCGTTAATTGGCGAGGGAGTTGATGGCGGGCTGGCTTACGTTGTGGTTTGCCTCGTCGGTTTCGATCAGGCCGTCGCGCAGGCGCACAATGCGGTGAGCGTAGTGCGCAATATCTTCCTCGTGCGTCACCATAATAATGGTATTACCCTTGGCATACAGCGCCTCAAACAAGCCCATAATTTCGTAGCTGGTTTTTGAGTCGAGGGCGCCGGTGGGTTCGTCGGCCAGCAGCACGCTGGGCGTATTCACGAGCGCTCGGGCAATGGCCACGCGCTGGCGCTGGCCCCCACTGAGCTCGTTGGGCCGGTGGCCGGCGCGGTCGGCCAGGCCCACCGAGCGCAGTGCCTCCAGGGCGCGCTCGTTGCGGTCGCGTTTATTCAGGCCAGCATAGATGAGGGGTAGGGCCACATTTTCGAGTGAAGTAGAGCGCGGCAACAGGTTAAACGTCTGGAAAACGAAGCCTATTTCCTTATTGCGCACCTCTGCCAGCTGGTTGTCGCTCATGCGGCTCACGTCCTGGCCATTCAGGATATACTGGCCTTGGGTGGGCGTATCGAGGCAGCCAATAATATTCATGAGCGTGCTCTTGCCCGAGCCCGACGGCCCCATAAACGCCACGTACTCGCCGCGCTTGATGTCGATACTCACCGAGCGCAGGGCGTGAATGTGCTCGGTGCCCATCACGTATTCCTTGGCAATGTCGGTCGTCTTGATGACGTAGGGGGTAGGGCTGGCAGCAGACATAGAAGGCAGAAAAAATCAGCGGGCGGGCGGTGGCAACTGGTCGAAGGCGGCGCCGGCCGCGGCGTGGGCCGCTTGGTGCGCCGCAAATTGCGCCAGCAAGTTAGCGTACTGCGCGGGGGCAAGGCGCGGGCGTAGCTGCACGAGCGCCGCTTGGCCAAGATCGGCTAGGCCGGCATCGGCGGCAGCCAAGGCGTAGGCTTGCAACAGTGGCCCCGAGGTAGGGTTTTCAGCTAGGCCCTGGTTGAGCGCGTCGTAAGCATCCGTCACGGCTTTTTGCCTCGCGAAGAAGCGGCCGGCCGCCAACACAGCTATTTCATTAAATGGCGCTTGCTGCACCAACGCTTGGTAGCGGCGCGTGGCTTCGGGCAGGTTGTTTTCAGCTTCGGCCCGTTGGGCATCGGCCAATTCTTGGCTGCCAACCAGGGCCGCCGTACTGCCACGCAGCCGGCTCGGTGCCCGCAACACCAGCCCCAGCCGGGCCGCAGACTTGGCCTGCGCCGTATCGGCCGCCAGCCGGCGGTAGGCCGCCTGCGCCGAATCGGTCTGGCCAGCCAAAGCTAGTGCCCACGCGTGGGGTAGGCGGGCCGCGCTGGCCCCATTGGCCAGGGCTAATGCCAGCTGGCTAGCGGCCGTGGCGTACTGCTGCTGCTGCAACTGCCATAGCCCCCGTACATATTGGTAGTAGGCGCTGGTAGCCGAAGTGCCCGCCGTGAGCGGCGCCAGCGTTTGGCGGGCGGCCAGCTCTTGGCCCGCCGCGTGGCGCAGCAGCGCTTGCAAAAAGAGTAGCTGCTCGTAATACGGCTCGTTGGCGGGGTGCTCGGCCAGCTTGGCTAGCGCGGCCACAGTGCGGCGGCAGGCGGCGGGCTGGGCCGCCCGCGCCGTAAGCAGCGCCGCGTGGTACACCTGCGCAAAGGTTGCTGCGTCAAGATTGGGGCCCGCGAGTGGGGTAGGGCCAGCTGTAGCGGCGCGTGGCGCCAGCAGCGCCAGCAACGCTTTATTAGCAAATAAGCCTGGCTCCGAGGTGGCGGCCGGCCACGGCTCGGCTAGCTTTTGGGCGGCGGGCAAGAGGTTTTGGCTCAGCAAAAAACCTAGCTGATTGGTGCGGCTCACGTAACTGCCGGGTTGAAGCCGTTCGGCTTTGTCGAGGTAAAAAGCTACGGAGTCGGTTAGGGCCGAGCGGGTAAAAAGCTGCGCAGCATCAGAAGCCAAGGCAAAGCTGCGCGGCGCGGCGCGGCGGGCCTGGCGCAGTACTTCCAGCGCGTCCAAAAACTCGGTGGGGCCAGTGAGCAGGGCGTTCAGCTTCAGGCTGATTTTGGTGTCGGGCTGGCGCAGCAGGGCGCGGCGCAGGGCGTTGGTTTCGTTTTGGCGCTGGTCGCGGAAGCCGTAGAGCGCCGCTCGCCCCAACTGCGCCGAGCGGTTGAAGCGGGCGAGCACGTCGCCGCTTTCGGCGTAGTAGCGCTCGGCCGGCAGGGCCAGCGGCAGGTCGTCGGGCCGGGCTTCGCTTTGCTGGCGCGCTAGGTCGCCGAGCTGGTTGTACTGCCCAGCTTGCACCAGGTCGAATAGCGGCCAGCCGTTGCGCAATTCAAACAAAAACAAGGCGGCTACCCCCAAGATATACACGGTGTAGAAAGGCAGCCGGCGCGGCTCAAATACCACCCGGTATACCCGCAGCCGCTGCTGAATAAGCGCGCCAAAATTGACCAGCACGTACAGCAAAAACGCCGCCCCCAGCAGCAGCAGCGCCCGCGCGCTAAAGGCGCGGGCCGCCGTCAGCAGCGGCGCGTTGGCCGTGGCCAGGGCATAGGCCAATGCGGCCGCGGCGGCCGCGGCCAGCAGCCAATATAGTGCCCGCGCCGCCGCAAATGGCAGCCACCCGATGTAGCTAGGCGCCCGCTGGCGCAGGCCTAGCCCACCCGTGAGCACGGCCGGCAGCAGCAGCACCAGGGGGTCGAGGTGCAGACCGCCGCCCAGGACCAGGTCGTCGCCGTTCCACCAGTACAGGGCCAGCGCGCCCAGGTAGAGTAGGCTTGACAAAATGAATGGTAGCCGCCCAAAACGGCTTTCGGGGCGCTCGGCCTGGGTATTAAACCAGAGCAACGCTCGCACGTTCTCCACTCCTACCCATAGCACCAGCTCTGCCACTAAGCCCGCCTCGGCAAGCGTGGCGTAGGCGGCTAGGTGCAGGGCAGTTTCGGCTAGCGGCAGCTTGGTTTTGAGTAGCAGTAGCGTCACTAGCCCGCTTAGCAGCGCGCCAAATAGCACCACCCGCTTCCCTACCCCCACCCGCTCACCAAAGAGTTGCAAGCCCAGCGCCGCCGCACCCAGCACGCCCAAGCTCAGGTACAGGAAGTACTGCCTGACGGGGCTGAAAATACCCAGCGCGTCGGCGTTGAGCGCAGCTAGCAGAAACACCACCGGTACCGTACCCGCCAAAAAAGCTGGCCGCCGCAGCATGCTCACCACTGCTAGCCAGCCAGCCAGCGCCAGCGCCAGCATGCCCAGCCACAGCCCGGCCGCCAGCGGCTGAGTGTAGGGACCGCCCACGTCGTGGGTAAGTGTGGTGATAAAGCCGCTCACGGGCAGCGGCAGCCGCACCGGGCCGATAGCCACTGAATCGAGGGTGAGGGGCACAGGCGCCAGGTGTGGCATTAACACCACAGGCAACGTCGCGCTTTCGCCCACAAAATAGTAGTACACGGCGCCTGCTATGGCTAGCAAGGCCAGCAGCGCGGGCAGCCCCGGCAGGCGGCGCAGAAAGGAAAATTCAGGCAAGGGGTAGCTTAGCTAATGAGCAGGTTATCAATAACAATGACAAAACGTCCATGACGCTCATCTAGCGGACGCCAGATGAGCATCATGGACGTTCTATCTACTTATCGCTTTTTACTCCAACACCTTGGGCACTCGGAAGTAGTCCGAGTCTTTGCGCGGGGCGTTGCGCAGGCCGTCTTGGTGGCTGATGGTATTGTGGGCCTTATCATCACGCAACACGTTGATTTCGTGCGATAAGTGCACCAGCGGTGCCACGCCGTCGGTATCTACTTTCGAGAGCTGGTCTACCCAATCCAGAATCTTGTTGAGGTCGGTGAGCATCTGCTCCTCACGGGCGGGGTCAAACTCGAGGCGGGCCAGGTGCGCCAAGCCGCGCAGGGTTTCGGTGTTCATAAGGCAAGGGGTAAGAAGTTGTTCGTAAGAAGTAGCTAAGCAGGGGGTAGGAAAACGCAGACAGACGGGAGTTATCGCTTCTGTACTTAATGTGCTACCCCATTGCTCAGCGCCAAGTGCTGGCAACCGGAATGCCACGGCCCTCGGGCACGAAGTCGTCGGCAATCTGGGCCATTACCTGGGCTTTGAGGGAGGGCACATCGGCCTCGGTGAGGCCTTTGGTTTCGATGGCTTCGTGAAACACGATACGCAGCCGGGCGTGGCGCACGCGCAGGCCCTCGACCGAGGGCATGAACTTGTGGTTCAGCGGCATACTCACCGGCACAATGGGCACGCCAGCGCTGATGGCCAGCTGAAAGGCGCCGTCCATGAACGGCTGCAACTCTTCGCCGGGCTTAGGGCCGATGGTACCCTCCGGAAACAGCGCCAGCGGGCGGCCTTCGCGCAGGCTTTGGCGGGCTTGGGCAAAAGCCCGGCCCCGGCTCACTACGCTGCGGCGGTTGACAGGAATATAGGTTTTGCCAAATATGGGGCCCCACAGCGGAAATTTCACCAGCGCATCCTTGCCCATCATATTGAGGTAGCCCGGAATGGTGTAAAACAGCACCAGAATATCGATGTAGGAGCCGTGGTTGGCCACGTAGATGCAGGGCTGCGGCACGGGCCGGGTGCTTTCGCGAATGATTTCGAGCGGCACGCCCCACATCAAAATCGAAAACTTGGCCCACTGGCGGTTGATGCCGTGCAAATGACGACGCCACTCGGGCCGGCGCACCAGTATCCGCTGCAGCGGGTAGGTAACGAAAAACGGCAGCACAAACCAGAACGTAGCCCAGGTAGTGTACAGCCGGTGACCGATATAACGCAACAAAGCAGGCATGGACGCGAATTTATGGCGAATAATGGAGTAGGGCCCCGCGGGCCCGGAGCCCTACCCCCTGCTTAGCGCGCAGAAATGGCTCGGGCAGCCAGCAGCTTTTCGGCCTTAAATAAGCCCGCCACGCTGATGGCGTCGGTGATGCGGTCGGTCATGGCCAGCTCGATGGCCTGGGCCAGGGGCAGCTTCCAGAGGCGCAGGTCTTCGCTTTCTTCGGGCTCCCACTCGCCCTGGGTAAGGTCTTCAGCTAGGAAGACGAAGCCTTCTTCGTCGGTGACGGAGTTGGAGGTGTGCAGGCGGGAAATTTGGGTCCAGCGGGCGGACAGCAGGCCGGTTTCCTCGCGCAGCTCGCGCTGGGCCGATTCTACGGGGTCGACGCCGATGACGCCGCCGCCCATCGGCACTTCCCAACTGTACTCGTTCAGGGTGTAGCGGTACTGGCCCACGAGCCAGGTATTGCCTTCCTCATCAATGGGAATGATGGCGATGGCCTTGTTTTGCATCGACACCACGCCGTAGACGCCTGCGCCACCCTTGGGGTTCAGCACTTTGTCTTCGCGCACCCGAATCCAGGGGTTTTCGTATCTGGGCTCCGAGCCTAGGGTTTGCCAGGGGTTGTGCTGGGGGTCGAAGTCGGTAGGGGGCTGCGTGTACGTCATAAAGTAGGTAATGAAAGGAAAGTAATCGGCGCAAAAGTAGCTCCGCCTGGCCCGGCCACCTACCCCAACCTCGGCTCCGCCACCGCGTAGTAGGAAGCAGCCGGCCGCCGCTTACTTTCCGGGGCCGGGCTTTTCTGATGGCTGACAAACCCCAAATTCCCGCCGAAGACTCGCTGCTCAACCTCAAATTTGCTCAGGCCGAAGCCGACCTGGCCCAGAAAACCGGTGGCCTCGGCCCCACCACGAACGAGTACGTGTCGACCGATGAGGACGATGAGATAACCAACGCCGAGGGCCCGCTCGATAGCCAGGGCCAGCGCCGTGGCGAACCCAACCCCACTGGCGACGGCTCGGCGGCTGGCAGCCACAGCTAGCCCTACCCGCATGCATTTCTTAGACCTTAGCCCGGCTACTCACCGGCCCCTGCGCAGCCGCTTGAGCTTGCAACTACTGGCGCTGGCCATTGCGCTAGTGCTGCTGGGTGGCTGCCGGGCCAGCGGTGGCGGGCCCGGCACACCGGCCCGCACCGTAGCAGCTTTCTTCGCCAAATACCGTGATCGCCCGGGCTTCCGCACCACCGAGTGGTCGGCCGACTTGCTGCAGCGCCTAGCGCTGGTACGGGTGGGCAAACTACTTGGCGGCAACGACTTGACTAACGCCATCACCGGCATTCGCACGGCCCGCATGATGACCTTTTTGCCTACCAACGGCAGCGCCCAAAACTTGGTGCGCGAAGGCCTCAACGGCGAAGTGAGTGGCCTGCTTCAGGCCGAGCGCTACACGCCGCTGGCTAGCTCGGCTACCGGTGCGGCCCCGTACCAGTATGTGGTGAAGGCAAACGGCGACCAGGTAAGCGAAATCGTGGCTACTGGCGCCATGCCCGATGCCCTGGGTTCGTTTGTGCTAGTGCAGGTGCAAGGCAGCTTCACCCGCGCCCAGGCCGAGGCGCTAACCCGAGCCCTACCCCAAGTGGTGCAGCAAACCTCGGGTAACTAGTCCATTTATTCCTTCCAGCAAAAAGCCCTACCCCCGCGCGGGGGTAGGGCTTTTTGCTAGAGGCTATGGCTGACTTAAATATCAAACTTGATGCCCTGGGCTAGCGGTAGCTCGGTGCCGTAGTTCACGGTGTTGGTTTGGCGGCGCATGTACACTTTCCAGGCGTCGGAGCCAGATTCGCGGCCGCCACCGGTTTCTTTCTCGCCCCCGAAAGCACCGCCGATTTCGGCGCCGCTCGTGCCGATGTTCACGTTGGCAATCCCGCAGTCGGAGCCCGGCGCGGCCAGAAAGGCTTCGGCTTCGCGCAAGTTCAACGTGAAAATGGCGGAAGACAGGCCTTGCTTCACGCCATTTTGCAGCGCGATGGCCTCCCCTACCCCCCCGCTATACTTGATGAGGTAGAGAATGGGCGCGAAAGTTTCGGCCTGCACGGTGGGGTAGTGATTTTCGGCAGCCACCAGGGCGGGCAGCACGTAGTGGCCACCGTGCAGCTCGGCGCTGCTCAGCACCTGGCCACCGGTAAGTAGGGTGGCGCCTTCGCGCTGCACGGCTTCGAGTGCGTTGGTGAAGAGCGTTACGGCATCGGCGTCGATGAGCGGGCCCACCAGCGTGCCAGCTTGCAGCGGGTGGCCCACTGGCAGCTTGGCATAGGCGGCCAGCAGCCGCTGCTGCACCTCTTCGTAGATGCTGTCGTGGATGATGAGACGGCGCGTGGTGGTGCAGCGCTGCCCGGCCGTGCCCACCGCCCCAAACACGATGGCCCGCATGGCCATGTCGAGGTCGGCCTGCGGCGTGAGGATAATGGCGTTGTTGCCGCCCAGCTCGAGCAAGGCGCGGCCCAGGCGCTGGCCCACGGCGGCGCCCACGGCCCGGCCCATGCGGGTGCTGCCTGTGGCCGACACCAGCGGCACGCGCTCGTCGGCGCTCATGGCCTGGCCCACCTCGGGGCCACCGAGCACGAGGTTGAATACGCCCTCGGGCACGTCATTATCGGCCAATACTTGCCGGATGATGTGCTGCACAGCCACGGCGGCCAGCGGCGTTTTTTCGGAAGGCTTCCAGATGCTCACGTCGCCGCACACGGCGGCCAGCATGGCGTTCCAGCTCCACACGGCCACCGGAAAGTTAAAGGCCGAGATGATGCCCACGATGCCCAACGGATGGTATTGGTCGTACATGCGGTGCGCAGGCCGCTCCGAATGCATCGTGAAGCCGTGCAACTGCCGGCTCAGGCCCACCGCAAAGTCGCAGATGTCAATCATTTCCTGCACTTCACCTAGGCCTTCCTGCAATATTTTGCCCATCTCGTAGCTTACGAGCTTACCTAAGGCCTCCTTGTGGTGGCGCAACGCCAGGCCAATCTGGCGCACGATATCTCCCCGTTGGGGCGCTGGCACCAGCCGCCACACTGGAAACGCCGCCTGCGCCGCCTGCACCACAGTTTCGTAGTCGGCTACGGTAGCGGTAGCTACGGCCGCAATGCGCTGGCCATCGGCCGGCGATACGATAACTCGCGGCGCACCCGTGGCGCTACCCCACACGCGGCCCGTGCAGTAAGCAGGGTTTTCGGCACCCACGCCGAGCTGGCTGAGGACGTCCTGAATGCCGTGGGGGTCGTGGTGCGGGTTTGGCACCGTTACGTCGGGAGTAGTTGCTTCTTCGAGGGCCTGTTTCATGGGGCGGGCTTGGGGAGGTGAGTGGCCCCAAAGGTAGCAGTCCCGGCCGGGCCCCTACCCCCCACTACGGTTGCTGAACCAGCCAAGCCAGGCAGTCGCCTTCCTGGTTGAAGTAGTGATAATGCATACCCAAGATAGTGCCCTTCCGAATATTAGCTTCTAGGCCGGGGTTATGCGTGGCCTGGTCATGTGATATCATGGCGAAGTAAGCCAGGTATACAGGCTTTGCAAAAGCAGCCGATAGCTGCGGCGTAAACTCCGCCCCAAACCACTCTAGGGCGGGGGTAGGGCCGACACCCCGGCGGCGCACGTCGAGCAGCCAGTGGCGGCAGTCGTGGGCTACGGCGCTGGCCAGCAGCGCCTCGTAATGCGTCTTTATTTCTTCCAGCGCCGCGGCGCGCAGCCAGCGGCCAATAAGCAGGTGCTGGTCGGGGTAATAGCTGAGAGAAAAGTCTTCGGGCGAATACAGCGGGGCAGTGGACATAGCAGCGTGAAAGCCAGATGAAGGCCTCAAAAGTAGTAGCTACCCAGCGCTGCTGCCCCGGCTGGGGGTAAGGAAATTGTCCCTACCCCTGCACTGGAACGCAAAAAGCCCCCGCCAGTAACTGGCAGGGGCTTTCTTATATCCTGTCGGGCACTTATTCGCGGCCGATAGGATAGTAGGCCTTACGGCCATCGGGGTAAACGCCTTCTACCAACGCACCCGAATTGTCCTTGGCTTGGTCGAGGTAGGCTTGTACATCGGCGGGCTTGCGTACCGGGTTTTTGTCGATACGCGTGATAATGAAGCCGTCGGCCATGCCGGTTTCCTTAAAGTTGCTGCCCTTAATTCCCGACATCTGGGCACCGCCTTCGATGCCGAGCGAGTTTTGCAAGCGAGCCGTTACGGGCGCCACTTTCGCGCCTTCGTAGCTGATGGCAGCGTCGGCGGGCATTTCGTGCACTACTGCCGTAGTATTGGCAGCATTGTAGAGGGTAGCGCTGGCCGTTTGCTTCGAGCTACCACGCAGGTAGCCCACCTTGATTTTATCGCCGGGGCGGAAACGCGATACCTGCTCTTGCAGCTGCGAGGCCGTGTTCACGCTTATGCCATTGATATCAGTGATGATGTCGCCGATTTTGAGGCCGGCTGCGGCGGCCGAGCTCTTCTCGTTCAGGCCCTGCACATACACGCCGTTCAGGGTGTTCAGCTTTTTCTCCGACGCCAGGCGGGCATCTACTTCCTGAATGTGCACGCCTAACAGGGCACGCTGCACCACTTTGTATTTCAGCAGGTCATCTACTACCTTGCTCACAATGGCGCTAGGCACGGCAAAAGCATAGCCCTCAAACGAGCCCGTGTGCGACGAAATAGCCGAGTTGATGCCAATGAGGTCGCCAGCCGTGTTTACGAGTGCCCCGCCCGAGTTGCCGGGGTTCACTACGGCATCGGTTTGCAGGTACGACTCAATACCTGTGGCTTGGTCGCGGCTCAGGATGCCAATACTACGGCCCTTAGCCGAGATGATGCCCGCTGTCACGGTCGAGTTCAGGTTGAAGGGGTTGCCCACAGCTAGTACCCACTGGCCTACTTTCACCTCGTCCGAGTTGCCATACTTTACGAAAGGCAGGTTATCAGCTTTCACCTTGAGCACGGCGAGGTCGGTGCTGGGGTCGGTGCCCACCAGCTCGGCGTCAAACTTGCGCTTGTCGTCCATCACCACCGTGATTTTCGATGCTTTATCAATCACGTGGTTGTTAGTCACGATATAGCCGTTGGCCGCGATAATCACGCCCGAGCCCGAGCCTTCACCCCCACCCTGCGGCTCGCGCTGGCCACGCAGCTGGCCCTCAAACTGGTCACCGAAGAACTGGCGCAGAAAAGGGTCCATTTGCATGCGGCTGTGTGCCTGCGGCTCGGCCTTGTATTCAGTCATTACGTGCACTACGGCGGGCGTCACGGCGGAAGCGGCGGCCACGAAGTTGAGGCCTTCGGGCGCGGCATACGTGCTGCTGCGCATAGCCGAAGTGTAGCGAACCTGCGGGTCAGAAGCCACTAGCGACTGAGCCACGTTGCTCGGCTCGGATTCCAGCAGCTTATATCCCCCCACGGCCACGCCACCGCCTAGTACGGCGGAGGTCAACAGGCCGAGCATCATGTTTTTAGCTTGCATCGGGGTTTATTTAGAAAAGAAGTGAGAAGAAAGGCGAAGTAACAAAAGGAGCGTAACAAAATCAATCACCCCGGCAGAATAACGCAGTCGTTGCGGCTGAGTTTATGTGCTATTCTTACTAACGCTAGTAAGAGTAGCTTTCGTGCCCAAAGGTTGCCAGAAAGGCGTAATTCTAGGGCGCAGACAATCTAAAAAAAGGCGCCTAATAAGCGCCTTTTTTTAGATTGTTTTCTAGCGCACTTCGATATGCTGCTTGGTCACTTTTTCCGTGTCGAAAGGCAGCGTCACGCGCAACAGGCCATCGGTTAACTCAGCGCTGATACCTTTCACATTCACCGTTTCGGGCAGGCGGAACGCCCGGCGAAAATCGCCAAAACGTGTTTCAACGCGGCGTAGCTGTGGCGTATTCTCACCATCGGTGGCCGGGGCTGGGCGGCTGCCCGCCACCACTAGCTGGCCCTCCTGAAAGTCGATGCTAACGGCGTCTTTGGCCACGCCCGGCAGCGCTAGGTGCAATTCATAGCCTTGAGCATTCTCAAAGATGTCGGCAGCGGGCACAAACGAGGTAGACGGCTGCACGGCAGCTGGTTGCGCATCGCGCAGCAACTCATTCAGCATAGAGTTGAAAGCGCGGGTAGGGCGTTGGGTTGGCTGGGGGTTATACAGCAAGGTTGCCATAACAATAAATAAAATAGAAAGTGTTTGGAGGAGAAAAGCCGCTTCAACTAGCGGCGACACTTACTATTCTATAAACTTTATGCCGAATCCTATTTACTGACAAAAAGTCCCAATCCTTGTGTACACAGCGAAATGGCGCTGTCAAATTTACAAACAATAATGCCCCTGTTGACTACTAGGGCACATTACTGGACTACCGAAACACAGACATTTTGTCAGCATGCAGTACTAATGTTGCGTAGGTAGTTGCTGCCGGTCGGACTTAGAGCCAGCAGCTAGTAGCGTAAAGCGCAGGTCTAGCCCTACTGTAGGATACACGTTATTCACCTTGCCGCCGCGCACTTGCACTTGGTTACCATTAGCATCAAGCTGATACTGCGGTAGCTCTAGGGCGTAGCTGGTCTGGTAGGCAAACCACGGTGTAAAATCGAGGCGCGGCGACAGGCGTACGCCCACTTCCGCGCGCAGACTGGTGTATTGGATGGTACGTTCGTCTTGGTCAGTAGTAGCTTTTTGGAAGCGCAGGTGTGTGCTGGCTTCGTAGCTCAGGCGCGGGCGTAGGGCTAAGCCAGTGGTGGCGTCGCCGCTTAGGGGCAGCACCTTTTCTAGGTCTAGGCGCAGGCGCGTCCAGGTTTGGCCATCGGGGCCCGAGCCCAGCGGCATGCCAACCGCACTGCCAAAATTGTGCTCCACACTCAGGCGCTGGCCAAAGATGATGCCGCCAATTATGGGCGAGCGGTGTCGCAGCAGCACCTCCGGGATAACAACAGTGCCGCGGCCGTCGCCCACTAGCTGCACCGTAGCACCGTAGCTCCAGGCAGCGCTGCCAAAATGCTCGTAGGCCAGCCGCGCGCGGCGGGTATCGAACCCCAGACGGCGGCCCGCAACGCCGCCAGCAGAAGCAGCCCGCTCGCCACGCACGGCCAGCAGCAGGTAGTCACCATTTTGCAGCGCCAGCTCGCCCTGTAGTTCGGGCCATAGTAATAGCGGCTGCACTGAGCGGCGCGTTTCATTAGGGTTGTAGGAGGGGGTAGGCGCCTGCGCACGTGCAGCAAACGAGCCAGCCAACAGGAATACCGGAAATAATAGACGGCGCATAAATACTTACTAATTAAGCCGTAGCAGAGTCAGCCAGCTCTTGCAGCGTGAGCCACGCCATAAGCCCCGCCCCGATGCTGAGCGCCTGCTCGTCGATATCAAAAATGGGCGTGTGCACCGAGGCAGCAAAGCGCCCATCGGTGGCCCGCGTGCCGAGGCGGTAGAAGCAAGCCGGTGCGGCCTGCGAAAAATATGCAAAGTCCTCGGCGGCCAGCCACTGGTCGAGCTCAATCACGTTTTCGGCACCCAAGTATTGCTCGGCAGCGGCGCGTACGCGGGCCGTCACGGCGGGGTTATTGTCGAGACAAGGGTAGCCGCGGCGGATTTCGAGCTCACACACTGCGCCCATGCTGGCGGCCAGGCCTTCGCAAAGCTGCCGCAGGTGCTGGTGTGCCTCGGTGCGCCAAGCCTCATCAAGGGTCCGGAACGTGCCTTCGATGTACACCTCGTCGGGAATAACGTTGGTGGCGCCGTTAGCAATGACTTTGCCGAAGCTCAGCACCGAGGGCATCTTAGGGTTGGCACGGCGGCTCACCACCTGCTGGGCCGCCACAATGAGGTGGGCCGCCACCAGCACGGGGTCGAGGTTGAGTTCGGGCATGGCACCGTGGCCGCCTTTGCCCTTTATGGTCAAGTAAAGCTCGTCGGTACTGGCCATGTAACGGCCGGGCCGCAGGCCAATCTGCCCCACCGGCAGGCGCGGAAACACGTGCTGGCCCAGGATTTCGGTGGGGGTAGGGTTTTCGAGCACGCCATCTTGTATCATCAGCGAAGCACCGCCGGGCAGTAGTTCTTCGCCAGGCTGAAAAATCAGCTTTACGGTGCCCTTAAAGTTTGCGCGCTGCTCGGTGAGCAAGCGCGCCGCACCGAGCAGGCAGGTGGTGTGCACATCGTGACCACAGGCGTGCATCACGCCAGGCTTGGTCGACTTATACGTAATATCACTTAGCTCCTGGATGGGTAGCGCGTCCATATCGGCGCGTAGTGCTACCACCGGGCCACCCGACTGCCCTTCAATGAGGGCCACCACACCCGTGCCAGCCACAGCGTAGGGCGCTAGGCCTAGCGCCAGCAGCTGCTCGGTTACAAACGCGGCCGTCTCGGTTTCTTTAAACGAAAGCTCGGGGTGGGCGTGCAGGTGGCGGCGCAGGGCCGAAAGCTCGGGTGCCAGCGCAGCGGCGCGGGTTTTCAGTATATCCAACATAAGTACAGTAGTATAATCGTTGCCAGGTCATCTGGCATTCGCTTGCTGAAGCATCGCTAGCGCACAACTAATCCTACCCTTTGAAAGTAGCCACGCAGTAGAGCTGCTTCGGTAATAGGCCCCCAGATGAGCCTTACGTTCCTTTTGAGCCGATTCCTACGGCGTTTTATCCAGCAGCACTTGCATGGGCTCGAGTTCGGCGCGAGACACAAACTGCCGCACCCGCGCCAGGCCGCGCGCCGCGTCGAGCTTGCTAACATAATCGCCGATATAAAGCCGATACACCGGCTGCTTGAAGGTAATGTAGTCGGTTTCGTCGGGGTAGCGCGAAATTATTTGGCGGCGAATACTCATCACTTGGTCACGTTCTAGCCCCAAGTAGGCCCGCACACGGTAGCCGCTGGCATACTTCACATTCTGGTTAGTAAAGGCTTGGTCGCGCAGGCGCTGTTCCACCTGGGCATTTACCTGGCTAGAAGGCAGCGGTGCAGTAGCTCGGGTAGGTGCCGTGGACTTGGCTGCCGCGGGGGGGGTAGGGCCAGCGGTGGGCAATGCAAATACCGGCCGATACTTAGTCAAGTCTTCGGTAGGGGCGGTGGTGGCCACCACTGGCCGGCGGACAGTAGTGTCGGCCGGCGTTTGGGCGCGGGTGGCGGGGACCGTGGCCGTACAGGCAGCCAGCAGTGGCAAACTCAGCAGTAGCACGACGTTACGAAAGTATAGAATCATCTTCTTGTAAGATAGCCAGACTGTTGGAGGTACCTAAGCGGTCGGCGCCGGCCGCGAGCAGGTCTAGCGCCTGCGCCCGCGTGCGAATACCGCCGCTGGCCTTAATGCGAATAGAGGGGGGTAGCACCCGGCGCAACAGCTCTACATCGGCCACCGAGGCGCCCCGGCTGGCAAAGCCAGTACTGGTTTTGACGAAATGCGCGCCGGCTTCAGCGCAAAGCCGCGCGGCGGCTTCCATTTCCTCCTCCGTTAATAAAGCTGTTTCGATAATAACCTTGAGCAAGGCATCGTGTACGTCAGCTAGGTCGGCTACGTCTTCAATTTCCGCCTTTACGGCAGACAACTGGCCCGACTTGAGCAGCGACACGTTCAGCACGATATCCAACTCAGTGGCGCCCTCCGCCAGCGCAATTTCGGCCGCCCGAAACTTCACCCGAGCACTGCTGTAGCCCAGCGGAAAGCCGATAACCGTGCACACCGCCACGCCCGAGCCGCTAAGCTCTCGGGCAGCCACCGGTACATAGCACGGCGGCACGCAGGCACTAGCAAAGCCGTGCTGGCGCGCCTCCTGGCACAGCTGAACTATCTGGGTTTCGGTGCAGTCGGGGCGCAGTAAGGTGTGGTCGAGGGTAGCAGCGAGATTCGGCGTAGACATGGGGCAAAGGTACGGCGGGGGTAGTGGCAGTGAAGTAGCGATGGCAGCGCTGCTTACCAGCCCTACCCCCTATTTATAAGCAATGCGCTGCTATTCTTGGTCAGCCAATCAATATACTGACTACCTGCGTAGTAGCGAACGCACCTGCTAACCACTGTATTAAAAACAAAAGGCCCACCTAGGTGGGCCTTTTGTTTTTAATACAGTGGTTACTTACGCTTCCTCTACTAGCACGCAGCGCTGGGCAGCGAGGTCTTCTTCTACGGTCTTGTATTTCACGTCGCGCACCACGCGGCCGTCCATGTACTGCACCGTCACCTTCTCGTTGCGGTTGGCAACTTTCTGGCTGCGCATTGGCTCCTGGCGCACAGACGGCGCCAAGCCCAGTTCGGCATCCTGCTCTAGGTCTTCGGGGCCCGCCCCAAGGCTTACGTCTGAGATAGCTTTCTCGGCCTTCAGCTTGGGGAGAGGCTCCGATATATCATCCTCATAGAAGAAATCTGGCTCAGCAAAGCCGGCTTCGGCGGCCACTGGCACATCCGCCTTGAAGAGGAAACTACTGGTGCCGTGGTTCACCTTGCTTAGCATGCGCTTAAACAGCTCAAACGCCTCGAACTTGTAAACCAACAGTGGGTCTTTCTGCTCATACACTGCGTTTTGCACTACCTGCTTTAGGTCGTCCATCTGGCGCAAATGCTGGGTCCAAGCCTCGTCGATGGTCGAGAGCACGGCGCCCTTTTCCATCTGGCGCACGATGTCGAGTCCATTGCTCGCCTGCGCTTTGCGCAGGTTGGCTACTACCTGAGTATGCTTGTGGCCGTCGGTGAAGGGGATGGCGATGTTCTCGTAGGGCGTATTCTGGCTCAACAGGTCGTTTATCATCGGCAGCGCGTTTTGGCCGATGTGCTCATTTTTGCTGTCGTAATAGCCGGTAGCTTCGTCGTAAAGCTTCTGAGTGAGGCGATCAGCCGATAGTGCGCTGAATTCTTGTGGTGTGATGTGCGTGTCGTAGCCAAAGTCCTTGATAACCGACAGCTTGAAGTCCGCAAAATCGTTAGTGATTTTGTGGCCAGCCGCGATGTCTTCGCTCACATCGTAAATCAGGTTCAGAATGTCCAACTCCAAGCGTTCGCCGAACAGCGCATTGCGGCGGCGGCGGTACACTACCTCGCGCTGGGCGTTCATCACGTCGTCGTACTCCAGCAGGCGCTTGCGGGTGCCGAAGTTGTTTTCTTCCACTTTCTTTTGGGCGCGCTCAATCGACGAGGTAATCATCGAATGCTGAATCACTTCGCCTTCTTCCATACCCATGCGGTCCATGAGCTTGGCAATGCGCTCCGAGCCAAACAGACGCATCAGGTTGTCTTCCAGCGATACGAAGAACTGCGACGAGCCCGGGTCGCCCTGGCGGCCGGCCCTACCCCGCAGCTGGCGGTCAACGCGCCGCGACTCGTGGCGCTCAGTACCAATAATAGCTAGGCCACCCGCCTCGCGCGAGGTTTCGCGCAGCTTGATGTCGGTACCACGGCCGGCCATGTTGGTGGCGATGGTCACAGTGCCGGGGTAGCCAGCAGCGGCCACAATCTCGGCCTTGCGCTGGTTTTGTTTGGCGTTCAGCACCTGGTGCTTGATGCCGCGCAACTTCAGCATCCGGCTCATCAGCTCACTGATTTCAACCGAAGTAGTACCTACCAGCACAGGCCGGCCGGCTTCTACCAGCGCTTGAATCTCTTCGGCTACGGCGTTGTACTTCTCACGCACCGTACGGTACACTTTGTCGTGGTCGTCCTTGCGCGAAATCACACGGTTGGTCGGAATCACGACTACGTCGAGCTTGTAGATTTCCCACAGCTCGCCAGCTTCCGTTTCGGCCGTACCGGTCATGCCCGAAAGCTTGTGGTACATGCGGAAGAAGTTCTGCAACGTCACCGTAGCGTAGGTCTGGGTGGCATCCTCGATGCGCACGCCCTCCTTGGCTTCGATGGCCTGGTGCAGGCCGTCGGAGTAACGACGGCCTTCCATCACGCGGCCGGTTTGCTCGTCCACAATCATCACCTTGCCTTCCTGGCTCAGGATGTACTGGTCGTCGCGTTCAAACAGCGTATACGCCTTCAGGAGCTGGTTCACGGTGTGCACGCGCTCCGATTTGTCCTGGTAGTCGCTCATCAGCTGCTCTTTCTGGTGCAGCTTTTCCTCAGCAGTGAGTGCCTCGGCCTTCTCAATGTTAGCAATTTCAACCCCGATGTCGGGCATGATGAACAGGTGCGGGTCTTCACCCTGCGCCGTAATCAAGTCAATGCCTTTTTCGGTTAGTTCAATCTGGTTATTTTTCTCGTCGATGGTGAAGAACAGGGGCTTGTCGGCCTCCGGCATCTGGCGCGAGTTGTCTTGCAGGTAGAAGTTCTCGGTCTGCTGCAAAATCACGCGCATCCCCGATTCGCTTAGGAACTTGATGAGCGGTTTGCTCTTGGGTAGGCCACGGTAGGCGCGGAACAAAGCCAGGCCGCCATCGCCGTTCTTACCCCCCTCTTCCGAACCAGTTTTGCCTTCGGCAATGGCCTTGCGGGCTTGCACCAAGTAAGATTGCACCAGCTTCTTCTGCTCGTCTACCAGGCGCTGAATGCGTGGCTTGAGCTGCAAGAACTCGTGTACATCGCCCTTGGGCACGGGCCCCGAGATGATGAGCGGCGTCCGCGCATCGTCAATCAGTACGGAGTCTACTTCGTCTACCATCGCGTAGTGGTGCTTGCGCTGCACCAGCTCCGAGGGGTCGCGGGCCATGTTGTCGCGCAGGTAGTCAAAGCCGAATTCGTTGTTGGTGCCGTAGGTGATGTCGGCCAGGTAGGCGTTGCGGCGGGCATCGGTGTTGGGCTGGTGCTTGTCGATGCAGTCCACGGTGAGGCCGTGAAACTCAAACAGGGGCGCATTCCACTCCGAGTCACGCTTGGCCAGGTAGTCGTTCACCGTTACGAGGTGCACGCCCCTACCCCCTAGCGCATTAAGAAAAGCCGGCAAAGTTGAAACCAGCGTTTTGCCCTCGCCAGTAGCCATTTCAGCAATTTTGCCCTGGTGCAGCACTACGCCACCAATCAGCTGCACATCGTAGTGCACCATGTCCCAGGTAATTTCGGCGCCGGCCGCCAGCCACTTGTTGCTCCAGATAGCCTGGTCGCCTACGATGGTGACATTCTGCTTAGTGCGGGCAATGTCGCGGTCCATGTCGGTGGCCGTTACCGTCAGCTTGCCGTTTTGGGCATAGCGGCGGGCAGTTTCCTTCACAATGGCAAACGCCTGGGGGAGCACGTCCGTCAAGGCTACTTCCAAGTCCTTATTGCGCTGCTTTTCGAGCACGTCGAGCTGCTCAAAAATCCGCTCTTTGCTAGCCACATCAAGCTGCGGCTGATTGTCAATCTGGCCCTGTAGGCTCGCGATCTGCGCATCCAAGGTAGCGAGCTTGTTGTCCAGCTGCTGGCGCACCTCTTGGGTACGCTGGCGAAGCTGGTCGTCGGTCAGGCCGGCCAGTTTGGCATATTCCGCATTGATGAGGGCCACGTAAGGCACCACGTCCTTGAGGTCCTTTTCTGCTTTAGAGCCAAACAGCTTGGCGACGGTTTTGCCGAGGAAATCTAACATTGGGTAAACAAATTGACTAAAAAGGACAGCGCGAGTACGGCAAATTTACGCCCTACCCGCCGAACCGGGCCGCGCGCCGTAAACTATAAAACCCCGCACGCTCAAAAAGAGTGCAGGGTTTTAGGAAGCGGTAAAATTGACAGGAACACCGCCAAGGGTCTCAGCACTGCATAAACGGCGGCGCTTCCTGCCTTCAATGCTGCGCCGCGAAAACGATGCGCTACGACTTTACTTAAAGGGACTGGGCAAACTTGCGCAAGTCAGCGGCCAGCAGGCCTGCTTGCTCTAGCGCGGCGAAGTGGCCGCCACGGGGCATTTCTTGCCAGTGCTGCACGTTGAAAAACCGTTCGGCGAACTCGCGAGGAGCAGGCAATATATCCTTCGGGAAAATGGCGAAGCCGGTGGGCACCTTTGCGTAGCTAGGCTTGGCTAGGGCGGGGTTGTGCTGCGTTTCGTAGTACAGCCGCACCGACGAGCCAATGGTCTGCGTCACCCAGTAAATCATAACATTGGTGACTAACTCATCCTTGGTGAACGTGTGCTCAACGTTGCCATCGTTGTCGCTCCAAGTTTGAAATTTCTCTATAATCCAGGCTAGTAGGCCCACCGGCGAGTCGTTCAGACCATAGGCCAACGTTTCGGGCTTGGTGCCTTGTATTTTCTGGTATCCAGCTTCTTTTTCGAGCCATTCTTTGCTCTTCAGGATAAAAGCTTGTTCAGCCACCGACAAGTCAGTTAGTTCGCCGGCCGTTTTGGCGTGGCTCGATGGCACATCGGTGAGGTGAATAGCCAGCAGCGAATCCGCGTAGTGCAGGGCTAGTTGCTCAGTAATAATGCTACCCCAGTCGCCACCGTGCGCCAAGTACTTGGTGTAGCCTAGCGTTTGCGTCATCAATTTATTGAGTACTGCTGCCATGCGCTTGGCATCGTAGCCCGTTTGAGTAGGCCGTTCCGAGAACCCGTAACCGGGCAGGCTGGGCACTACCACCGTGAACGCATCCTCGGCGCGCCCACCGTGGCTGGCCGGGTCAGTGAGCAGCGGAATCAGCTTCACCATGCGGAAAAAAGAATCGGGCCAGCCATGGGTCAGCAGCAGTGGCGTCGGATTTGGCCCCTTGCCCTCGATGTGCAGAAAATGGATGTCTAGCTCCTCAACCTCGGCTGTGAACTGAGCAAACTCATTTAGCTTGGCTTCTTGCGCCCGCCAGTCGTAGCTATGCTGCCAATAAGTTGCTAGTTGCTGCAAGTACTCGCGGTTAGTACCATAGTCCCAAGCGGCGTTGGTTATTTCATCGGACCAACGGGTGTGGGCCAGCCGGTAGTGCAGGTCGTCCAGCACGGGCTGGGGTACGTCTATCTTGAAAGGATGCATAGCAAAGCACTGTATAAAAAAAGCGCCTCCCCAGTAGTGGGGAGGCGCTTTATACGCTTACTCAGCGGAAGCCGATACTACTCTTTGGCCGGCTCGCGGTTGATGAGCTTCTCGACCAAGGCGGTCGAGCCAGCGATAGCCGGACGCACAGGCTTGGCAGCCTCTTCTTTGTCGGTCAGCTTCTTGTAAAGCGTCAGGGCCTGGGCTACTACCTGGTCCATGTTGTAGTACTTGTAGGTAGCCAGGCGGCCTACGAAGTGTACGTTGGCCGTCTCATCAGCGAGCTTCTTGTACTTGGCATACAGCTCGGCGTTTTCGGGCATGGGCACGGGGTAGTACGGGTCGCCCTCGGCCTGTGGGTATTCGTATACGATGGCCGTCTTGGGGTGGCTCTGGCCGGTGAGGGCTTTGAACTCCGTGATGCGCGTGTAGGCGTGCTCGTTGGGGTAGTTTACTACCGGTGCGGCGAGGTGCTGCTCCTTGTTCAGGGTGTCGTGCTTGAACTCGAGCGAGCGGTAAGGCAATTTGCCAAACTGGAAGTCGAAGTACTCATCAACCGGACCCGTGAAAATCATCTCCTTGAAAGGAATGAACTTGATGACCTCGTGGTAGTCAGTATTGAGCATGATTTTGATGTTCGGGTGGTCGAGCATCTTCTCAAACATGCGGATGTAGCCGTGCAGCGGCATCGCCTGGTAGGTATCGGTGAAATACCGGTCGTCGCGGTTAGTACGGGTAGGAACCCGGCTCGTTACCGACTTGTCCAGCTGCGAAGGGTCGAGGCCCCACTGCTTGTTGGTGTAGTTCTTGAAAAACTTGTTGTACAACTCCCTACCCACCTTGCTTACTACCACATCCTCCGACGTCTTGATAACCGGTACTTCCTCGGCTACCGACTCAAAAAACTGCTCCACCTCAAAGCTGGTCAAGCTCAGGCCATACAATTTGTTGATGGTGTCGAGGTTAATCGGCATGGGTACCAGCTGGCCATCAACCGAAGCAAGCACGCGGTGTTCGTAGGGGCGCCAGTCGGTGAAGTTGCCGAGATAATCGAAAACGTCTTTCGAGTTGGTGTGAAAAATGTGCGGACCGTACTTGTGAATCAGGATACCGTCTTCGTTGTAATGGTCATAGGCATTACCCCCAATATGGCTACGCTTGTCAATAACAAGCACTTTTTTGTTGCTGCGGGTAGCTAGCCGTTCGGCCAACACGCTGCCAGCGAAGCCGGCCCCGACGATGAGGTAGTCAAACATGGGAGTAAAAATTAGAGGGATGTGGAAATTGAAGACACAACAGAGGGGTAGGACTTAGCGGCGAGGCGTTCCTGCATCAGGTTCACCATATTTTGCCAAGTCAGGTCCCAAGAAATAGTAGCCAGGTAATCGTCGGTACGGGTGCGCCAATCGGCGTCCTTACCCTGCTCAAGCGCGCGGGCAATGGCTTGGCCAAACTCCTGCGGCTCATCCGCAATCTGAACCAAGTTCAAGTCGCCGTAAGGCCGCACCACATCGCGGATGCTTGTACTCACTACGGGCCGGCCAGCTGCCAGGTATTCTGGTGTTTTGGTAGGCGAAATAAACTCGGTGCTTTCGTTGCGCGCAAACAGGAGGGTAGCTACGTCCCAACCGCGCAGGTAAGCCGGGAGCTCCTGGTAGTTTTTGCCGCCCAGGTAATGGATGTTAGCATTATGAGGCAGCGTGGTATGGTCAATCTTGACCACTGGTCCGATGATAACGAACTGCCACTGGGGATGGTTCGTAGCCAAGGCTCCGAGCAGCTCAATATCGAGGCGCTCATCTACTACTCCGAAAAAGCCGATGCGGGGGTGGGCAATGCCGGCTTGGTCGGCGGGCTCGGCTAGCTGCGGGTTGCGCGCTTGGCCAAAATGGTCTTTGTCGATGCTGCTCGGGAAAGCGTGGGCATCGGCATGCTGCTCGCGCTTGGCTTCGTAGAGGCGCTGGCCACCCGTGAAAACAAGGTCAGCTTTTTCAAATAATTCTTGCTCGCGCTGGCGCAACTCGGGCGGGGCAAACTTGAACTGGGCCAACTCGTCCATGCAATCGTAGATGGTGAGCACGGGCGTGAAAAGCCGCGATTTGCCCAACGCCATCTGCGTGTAGTACCAGGCTACGAATTTGTCAACACTGTTATCAGCAAAAAACTGGCTTAATACACCAAACTGGGCTTGGTCGCTGGCAGCTTCGTCGTGGCGCAGATGGTTGGGCAGGTGGACTACTACTACTTTTACTCCGTTCTGGCGCTCTTTTACTTCCACGTGCGGTTCGATGTGGTCATCGGCGTGGAAGAAGGCATCTTCAACATAAAAAACGCGGCCCTGCTGCGCAAAGCGGGACAGCAAGTGTTGCGGGCGCTGCCACACAAAGTCCCAGTGCAGGTGTGCAAAGCAAACCAGGTCGGGCAGCGAATACGGAAGAGTTTTGGCGGCGGCTAAGTCCGCAGCCGGAGCGGTGGAGGTGGCACGCGTTGGTGTCACCGCCGGAGTAGAAAGCGGCATGAAAAAAAAGACAGGAAGAAGCTTGCGGGTGGAGGCAACCAGGTAAAAGCGTCTGGTGCGTAGTCCTTGGTTACTTCTACGGAATACCCCACCCAAAGGATATGGCTGAGTTTAAAATAGCTAACTTGGGGTGAAGGTACTGTCAGTTTCCCAGTATTAGTTGCATTTCTGCAGCATTTTTCCACCCTAGGGGGGTATTTGTGCGTAGCCAGTCGTGCCTCACGCCAATTTGCCGGAAACCGGCTTTTTTGAATAAGCTGATACTGGCGCGATTATCAGCCGCTACGGTGCAGTACAACTGGTGCAGGTGCAGCGCGTGCTGGGCGTAGTCAATGAGCTGCCCCAGCGCGTGCTGGGCGTAGCCCTGGCGCCGGGCGCTTTGCAGCACCGTAATCCCTACCCCTGCCCGCTGGTGCAAAGCCGAGTAGTCAAATAAATCGAGCGTCCCGACTGGAAGATCATCTTCCAGACTGATAATCAAGCGCATTTGTCCGGCCTCGGACAGGCTAGCAGCAGCGTGGCGCAGGTATTCGCGCAAGGCGTGGCGCGAAATAGGCGCCGGCAGCACGTCGGAAACGGCCCACAGCTCTGGGTCATTTTCTAAGCGAAATAAAAACTCTAAATCATCCGGCTCCAGCGCGCGCAAGGTCACCATCGCGCCTAGATTTCGCCGCCAAATACGCGCACCGCTGGGCCACTCAGCCACACATCGGTGAAACTACCGTCGGGCTGGGTTTGAAACGCTACTTCGAGCAAGCCGCCGCCAGCCTGTAGCTGCACCGGCGACACCGCTCCGCGCGCCGAAGCGGCCAGCGCCACAGCCGTGACGCCAGTGCCACAGCTCAGGGTCTCGTTTTCGACGCCGCGCTCGTAGGTGCGCACCGGCCAAGGGTGGGCTGGGTCGGCGGGCACCTCCACAAAGTTGACGTTGACGCCGGCCGGGTCGTAGGCTTGGTCAAAGCGGATGTCGTGGCCGTGGCCATACACGTCGAACTCGGCTAGCGTGTGGTGCTCCTCGGGGTCCAAAAAATGAATGTGGTGCGGCGAGCCAGTGTGCAGAAAAACGTCGTGCTCCCCTACCCCCGCCGGCTGGGCCGGTGCCACGTCAATCATCTTGAGGCGCACGGTCCCATCGACTTCCACGCGGGCCTCATGTGGGCCATCGACGGCCAGAAAGTATGCTTTGTCAGTGATAAGGCCCAGGTGCTTGGCAAAGGCCACCAGGCAGCGGCCACCATTGCCGCACATGCTGCTGGGGTAGCCATCGGCGTTAAAGTACACCATCTCAAAGTCGTAGCCTTCGCGGTTGCGCAGCAGCATAAGGCCGTCGGCCCCGATGCCGAAGCGGCGGTGGCACAGCGCGGCAACGCGCGCGTGGTCGGTGATGTCGAACTGCGCGGCACGGTCGTCGATAATAACGAAGTCGTTGCCAGTACCCTGGTATTTATGGAAAGTCATGGAAGAAAACGGGGGTAGGGCGCCAAAACTTGGCAACCCTGCGGTAGCCGCCCCACAAAATTACTGGTATGGCCGGTGACGATACTGCATGCGGCGCTCCCAGCGCTTGCGGCGGGGCGAAGAAACGGTGCCGCGCAGGTATTTTTCGATAACGAGCGCGGCGCACGGCGCGGCGGCAGTGGCTCCAAAGCCGGCGTTTTCGAGGTACACGGCAATAGCGATGCGGGGGTGCTCGGCCGGCGCAAAACCCACGAAGGTGGCGTGGTCGTCGCCCTCGTCGTTTTGCACGGTGCCCGTTTTGCCCGCGATGGCAATGCCCACATCGGCCAGCGTGGAGGATTCAGCAGTGCCGCCCCGCTTCATTACGGCCAGCATGCCGGGCAGCAAGGCTTTGAAATTGGCACTGTCAACCAAGGTATAATGCTTGGGTCGAAAGCGCGGCAGCGGCTGGCCGGTGCTGCCAATGGCCCGCACAAAATGCGGCGTAATGTACCAGCCCTTGTTAGCGATGATGGCCATCATGTTAGCCATCTGCAAACCCGTCAGGTTGATTTCGCCTTGCCCGATGCTGAGCGAGTAAATGGAGCGGTACGTCCAGTTGGGCGTGCGGCGAGCCTTATCATAGTAAGCAGGGGTAGGCAGAAAGCCGGGGCTTTCGCGGGGCACATCGGTGCCCAGCAACGTATCGAAGGCAAACGACTTGGCTAGGCGGCGCCAGGCGGCCAGGTTTACGTGCCGGGACCGCACGGTGTCGGTCACCAGGCTGTCGGGCACCCGGTTGATGACTTCGCGCAGCACCTGATAGAAGTAGGGGTTGCAGCTGTATTGCAGGGCCATCGTCAGGTTGCGAGCCTCGGGGTGGCGGTGCACGCAACTAATGAGCGACTGGTCGCACGGAAACGGCGTTGCCGGCGTAATGGCCCCTAGCTGCAAAGCAATGGCGGCATTCACCAGCTTAAATACTGAGCCGGGCGGATTGGCCAGCATGGCAGGGCGATTGATGAGCGGCATATCCTCGTCTTCCAACAAGGCCCGGCGCTGGCTGGCCTGGTCGGGGTCGGTGAGCATGGCCGGCGCGTAGGTCGGGGCCGATACCGAGCACAGGATTTCGCCGGTGCGTGGGTCCAGGGCCACGAGGTAGCCCTTGCGGCCTCCGAGTAAGCTCTCGGCATAGGCCTGCAGCTTGCTGTCGAGGGCCAGGTGCAGGTCTTGTCCATCCTGAAAAGCAGTATCGGCAGCCCAAGTGCCGTGCTGGCGGCCTTGGGCATCAACGAGCGGGTGCTTATAGCCCCGGTGGCCGTTCAAAATCCCATTATAATAGCTCTCGACGCCACCAGTGCGTAGGTTGAAAAACCGGCCGCGGCGGTAGCGTTTGGCCTGGCTTAAAAAACCTTGGGCATTGGCGGTGGGGTAGCCCAGCACCGTGGCCGCGGTGCGCCCAGTGTAGGCCAGCATGGGCTGATGCGAAAGGACCAGCTGCGGCCACTCCTCTTGGTGGCGGCGCAGGCGGGCAGCCTCAGTAGGCGTGAGCACCAACTGCAAGGGCTGGCGCAGCCGGCCGCCGTAGGGCAGCGCGGTTAATACGCGGCGCTGTAGGGTGCTGTCGCGCCAACCAAATAGCTGATTGATGCGCACCGAGGTAGCTGAGTCGAACCATGGGCGTAGGGGCAGCGTGAGCAAGTCGACTGGCCGGGTAGTCACCAGCAGCGAGTCGTGGCGGTCGAGCACGTTGCCGCGGCGTGTAGGCGGGGGGCTCACCTCGCGCCGCCGGGTATAGGATTCGGCTGCCGGCGCGGAGGTAGGCGAGCTGGGCGACGAGCAGCCTGTCAAGGCGAGCAGCAGGGCTAAAAAGGCTAGTTGCAGGCGCATATATTTTTGGGTAAAGAAGTAGGCAGCCGGAAAATCTAGGGTTTTGCTAGTCAGCCTCAACCATAGCGTTAGCTGGAGCTGTGCTCACCGCTACTGCCAGCCAACGGAGCCTGCGTATTGTACTAGTCCATGTTACGTTTGCACTAGCCTAATGGATGTACCCGCTCGCAAACTACTTTTGACTACCCCGACAGTAACTTGCCCTGGGCTCCTACCCCCCTCTTTTACGGCAGTAAATTTTAATCGCATGCCTTTCACCAAACCCTTAGCCGCGGCCCTACTGCTGGCTACCAGCCTGCCCGCCATCGCCCAAAGCCGCCAGGAAACCTCACTCACCACCGACTGGAAATTCACCAAGGGTGACCAGCCCAACGGCGCCAAGCCCGAGCTCAACGACGCTAAGTGGCAAACGGTACGCATTCCGCACGACTGGGCCATCACGGGGCCGTTTAATGGCAATAACGACGCCCAAGTAGTTAAGATTGAGCAAAATGGGGAGAAGGAGGCAACCCTGAAGTCGGGCCGCACGGGCGGATTACCGTTTGTGGGCGTGGGCTGGTACCGCCGGCAGCTAGCTGTGCCCACGCTGGGCAAAGGCGGCCAGGCTGTGCTGCTGTTCGACGGCGCTATGAGCAACGCCCGCGTGTACGTCAACGGCAAGGAAGCTATGTTCTGGCCGTATGGCTACAACTCGTTCTCGGTTGATATCACGCCTTTCCTACGGGCCAAAGGCCCCAATACGCTGGCCGTGCGCCTCGAAAACCAGCCCGAAGCCTCGCGCTGGTACCCCGGCGCGGGCCTGTACCGCAACGTGCACCTCATCACTACGCAGGGCACGCACGTGCCGGTGTGGGGCACTTACCTCACCACACCCGAGGTGTCGGCCGCTGCGGCCACTGTCAAGCTCAAAACCAAAGTAGAAGCGCCCGCCGGCACCACCGGCCTCACGCTGCAAACTGACCTGCGCGACGCGGCCGGCCGCGTGGTAGCCAGCGCCACTACCCCCGTATCCGGGGCCGAAGTTGAGCAGAATTTTAGCGTGAAGTCGCCCAAGCTCTGGTCGCCCGAAACGCCGGCTATGTACACCGCCGAGTCGAAGCTGCTAGTTGGCAAAACGGTGCAAGACAGCTACAAAACCCCGTTCGGCATTCGCTCTTTCAAGTTTGAGAAAGGCAAGGGCTTCTCGCTCAATGGGCAGCCGCGCAAGTTTAAGGGCGTGTGCAACCACCACGACCTCGGGCCGCTGGGCACGGCCATTAACGTAGCGGCGCTGCGCCACCAGCTGGCTATTCTGAAGGATATGGGCTGCGACGCTATTCGCACCTCGCACAATATGCCCGCGCCCGAGCTGATGACGCTCTGCGACGAGATGGGTTTTATGGTGATGGTAGAGTCGTTTGACGAGTGGAAGGCGCCCAAGGTGAAGAACGACTATAGCCAATACTTCGACCAGTGGGTGGAGAAAGACCTGACTAACATGGTGCACCGCGACCGCAACCACCCGTCGGCCATTATGTGGAGCATCGGCAACGAGGTGCCCGACCAAAGCAGCCCCAACGGCCCCGAAATAGCCAAGCGCCTGCAAGACATCGTGCACCGCGAAGACCCTACCCGGCCCGTGACGATGGGCATGGACCGCTACGGCGACGATTTCAAGTATGGCATCGCGGCCGTGCTCGACATTCCGGGCTTCAACTACAAGCCGCATCTCTACCCCGACGCCATTACCAAGCTGCCGCAGGGCTTCTTGCTGGGCTCCGAAACGGCGTCTACCGTCAGCTCGCGCGGCGTGTATAAGTTTCCGGCCGTGCTGGCTAAGGACAAGCAGTACTCAGACAATCAGTCGTCTTCCTACGATTTGGAAGCCTGCCGCTGGTCGCAAATACCCGACATTGAGTTTGCGGCGCAAGATGACCTGCCTTACGCGCTGGGCGAGTTTGTGTGGACGGGCTTCGACTACCTCGGCGAGCCTACCCCTTACGACGAGAAGTGGCCTTCGCACAGTTCCTACTTTGGCATCATTGACCTAGCCGGCCAGCCGAAGGACCGCTACTACCTCTACCGCGCCCGCTGGAACCCCAGCCAGCCCACCGTGCACCTGCTGCCGCACTGGACTTGGCCCGGCCGCGAAGGCCAGAACACGCCCGTGTTCTGCTACACCAACGGCACCTCGGCCGAGCTGTTTGTGAACGGCAAAAGCCAAGGCCGCCAAACCAAAGCCGCCGCGGGCGCCACCGACCCCCAAACCCGCTACCGCCTCGAGTGGAAAGACGTAGTGTACCAGCCCGGCACTATTAAAGTAGTGGCCTACGACGCCCAGGGTAAAACCATTGGTACCGAAGAAGTACGCACGGCCGGTGCGCCCCACCACATTAAGCTGGTAGCCGACCACCAGAAGCTGGCTGCTGACAGCGAAGACTTAGCTTACATCACTGCTCGCGTCGAAGACGCGCAGGGCAACCTCTGCCCCGACGCCACCCAGCAGCTGCACTTCACGGTGAGCGGCGCGGGCAAGTTTCGCGCTGTGGGCAACGGTGATGCTACCAACTTAGAGCCTTTCCAACAGCCGCAGATGCACGCCTTTCAAGGGCAGCTTGTGGCCATTGTGCAGGCTGGGGCAGCGCCCGGTGCGGTGCAGGTGCGCGCCACAGCTACTGGCCTGAAAGACGGCGCTTTGCAGCTGAACACGGCCAAGTAGCAGCCGGCCCTACCCCCCTTTAGCTACGCAAAAAACCCTGGCTTATCGGTTTGCACCGATAAGCCAGGGTTTTTAATTTTCAGAAGCAGGCTGCCTAGTTTACGTCGCGGGTGGCTTCGAACAGGAACCAAGCCCGGCGCTCGGCTTCGTCGATATATACTTCCAGCAGGCTGGCAGTAGCTACGTCTTTGAGGTCGTCGGCAATCTCATGCGATTCGCGCAAGTGTTTTACCAACTCACGGTTCTCATTTTGCAGGTCGATGAGCATGTCGAGTGGGTTCTCGTAGATGTCATCATTATCCTTCACGCGCTGCTTGCGGTTTACTTCGCCTACCGAGTGAATAGTGGGGTAGCCCAACTTGCGCACACGCTCGGCAATGGGGTCAATTACTACAAAAAGCTGGTCGGCCTGCTCATCCAGCAGCAAGTGGTAGTCACGGAAGTGACGGCCGTTCATGTGCCAGTGGTAGTTTTTGGTTTTGATGTACAACGCGAAGTAGTCGGCAACCAGCAGGTTGAGGCTATCGCTAAGTTTAGCGCGGCCTTGCTCGTTGAGGTCCGACGGCGTGTGCAGTAGCGTGGGCTTGGCTAGTTTGGACTGGGCAGCAGTAGGCATAAAGATGAATTTAAATTAAAATTTTAGCAATCAGCAGCTTATTTCCTAAGCCGTAAGTACTGGTCTGTTTACGCAATCTGGGCGGGGCGGTTTAAAAAGAAGGAAAGAATCCGCATCTTTCCGTTGGCCGCCCGACCTTTGCCAGTCGCGGCTCCGGCTGGCGGCCCGCTAAACCTGTTTTTTGCTCGTGTACGATTTTCTGACTACCTCTACCTGGCCCGATTATGAGCTAATTGACTCCGGCAATTTCCAGAAGCTGGAGCGCTTTGGCGCCTACGTGCTGGCGCGCCCCGAGCCGCAGGCCATCTGGGACCCAGCCCTACCCCCCACCGACTGGCAAAAGGCGGACGCCACCTTTGCCCGCGCCCCCGGCAGCACCGAAAAAGGCCAGTGGAGCCTCAAAAAAGGCATGCCCGAGCAGTGGGTCATTGCCTACGAGCGGCCCGGTGGGCTGCGCCTCAAGTTCCGGATGGGGCTGTCGTCGTTCAAGCATGTGGGGCTTTTTCCGGAGCAGGACCCCAACTGGCAATTCATTTATAACCAAACCAAAGCGCGGCACGCTACCCTGCCCCGCGTGCTCAATTTATTTGCCTACACGGGCGCAGCTACGCTGGCCGCCCGCGCCGCCGGCGCCGACGTAACGCACCTAGACTCGGTAAAGCAAGTCAACTTTTGGGCGCGCGACAACATGGAGGCCAGCCAGCTCGACGGCGTGCGGTGGCTGGTCGAAGATGCCATGAAATACGTGCGCCGCGAGGTGAAGCGCGGCAGCAAATACCAAGGCCTCATCCTGGACCCGCCCGCCTACGGCCGCGGCCCCAACGGCGAGAAATGGCAGCTCGAAGACGAACTGAACGAGTTACTCAAGCTGAGCCAGCAACTGCTCGACCCGGAGGACCATTTTTTTGTGGTGAACCTGTATTCGTTGGGCTTTTCGGCCCTGATTCTGGATAACCTTACGCAGGCCATTTTCCCTGGCAAAAAAACTGTGCGCGAGCTAGGCGAAATATACCTGCACGATGCTGGCCAGCGCAAGCTGCCGCTGGGCACGTTCTGCCGTTTCGCCACCTAGAAATAAGTTAGTTGCGAGCGCAGTGCGGCAATCGCAAACGATTTAACAATCAGCAATCCACAAACAAGTATGCACGCACCTGTACACCATCGCCGCCTGGCCCTTATCGACATGGGCACCAATACCTTCCACCTACTGATTGTGGAAGAGCGGCCCGGCCAGCCACCGCACAAGCTGGTGCGCACCAAGGTGGGCGTGCGCCTGGGTGAAGGCGGTATCAGCCAGGGCGAAATCGCGCCCGCGCCCTACGCCCGCGCCCTGCAAACGGTGCGCGGCTTTAAGGAGGAAATTGAGCTGCACCAAGTGACGGAGGTGCGCGCCACGGCTACCAGCGCCATGCGCGTCTCGCGCAACGGCCCCGATTTGGTGCGCGACATCCTGGACCAAACGGGCATTCAGGTGGAAGTAATCGGCGGGGAGCGCGAAGCCGAGCTCATTGCCAAGGGCATTCGGCAAGCGGTGCCACTGGGCCAGGCCAAGCACCTGCTGATGGACATCGGCGGCGGCTCGGTCGAGTTTATCATTGCCAACGAGAACACAATTTTCTGGAAGCAAAGCTTTGAAATCGGGGCTCAGCGCCTGCTAGACAAGTTTTTTACCGACCCCAGCGGGGTGCTGCCGCGCGAGCAGCTGGTGGCTGAGCTAGCGTACGTGGCAGAGAAGCTGGCTCCGCTCACGGCGGCCGTAGCAGCGCACAGCCCACTGGCCGGCCTGGTGGGCAGCTCAGGCAGCTTCGACACGTTGGCCGACCTGAGCGTAGGCCAAGTGCGCCGCGAAGCTGACCTGCCGCCCCGCACTACACTATCGGTGGCCGATTTTGAGCACTACTTTGGGCAGCTGCTCACGCTTAGCCATGACGAGCGCGTGGCACTACCCGGCATGTTCCCGATGCGGGCTGATATGCTGGTGGTAGCCAGCATTATCATCAAATACGTACTGACTACCTATCAGTTAACGAATATCACGACCTCAGCTTTCGCCTTGAAAGAAGGTCTATTGGCCGAGTTGCTAGGCCAGTAGCGTAATCCTTATAGCCCGCGTTTCGTATCGTTTTCGAATAGTGAAACGCGGGCTATAAAGCTTACGCTACTGGCTGCTGGCTATGCCGGCCCTACCCCCCGCCACGCGGTGAATAAAGGCCAGTTTTTCGACCACCGCCGGGCTGATGATAAAGGGATAAGAATCGGGCTGGCCCATGCTGCGGTTGAGGCTGTTCATGGCGAAAGTGAGCGGCAGCCACATATTCATAATCTGATCGAAATCAGCTAGTTGATACGGGTTTTGCATGGCTGCGTGCCAGCTGGTGGGTGCGCTGGCATCGAGCGGGTCGAGGCGCAGCCCGAAGGCGTGGGCCGTTTGCAGCGTGTCAATAATGTGCAGATAATGGGCCCAGGTCTCGGCCCAGTCCTCCCAAGGGTGGCTGCTGGCATAGGCGCTGATGTAGTACTGCGGCCAGTCGGCCGGCGCGCCTTGGGCGTAGTGCCGCTGGAGCGCCTCGCCATAATCGGCGCGGTCGTCGCCGAAAAGCTGCCGAAACTCGGCTAGCGGCGGCGCGTCGTCGATAAGGCGGTCCCAGTAGTAGTGACCGACTTCGTGGCGAAAGTTGCCCAGCAGCGTGCGGTAGACCTCGTTCATCGACTGCTTGGCTTGCTCGCGCTCGATGGCATCAGCCTCCGCAATATTGATGGTAATGAGACCATTATCGTGGCCTGTCATCACGCGCTGGTTGGGGCCTTCGTCGGCCTTAAAGTCAAATTGCAGGCCTTCCTTGGGGTACACGCTCTTGCTTACCACGGGCAGGTGCAAGCACAAGAGGCTGTACACGAGGCGGTGTTTGGCTGCCTCTAGGCTACGCCAACGGCCCAGGTAGCCCGGATGGCTCAGGTCTGGGATGGTGCGGTTGAGGGCGCAGGCGGGGCAAAAGGGGGTAGGGCTATCGGTAGGCACTAGCCAGTTGCACACGCCATGCTCATGGTTGGCGCAGTAGCTATAAGTGGAGCCCCCGGGCTCACTGTGGAGGTGATAGGAGCGGCCATCGGGCGCAGCTACTAAGGGCAGCAACAATAGCCGCGTGGCCTCAAAACCCAGTGGAAACTGACATTTTTCGCAGCGGCTGTTTTCGAAGTACAGCACTTGGCCACAGTGCGTGCAAGTAAAAAGCTTCACACTAAGAAGAAGTTAAGTAGCCTGGCTCAACGGCGAGAGGCGCCAAGGGGTTGGCTAAAAAAGTGATTTTATCGAATTACGGTCATTCAGATTGAGACTGGTATTTTGAAAGGCATATTTATAAAAAATATAAGCAAGTTGATTTTTTGATCGTTTATTTAGCCCCAGCATCCGGATAATGATATGCTTTTGACGCCCTACCCCCTATTTTAACTTAGCCTCATGGTAAATCCGATTCTTTCTTCTTACCAGAACCAGCCCCAGGTGTGGGACGAGATGTTTCGGGCCGAGGGCGTGCGGGCCGAGTACCAGCACTTCGTGGCAGCCATCGAAAACCTGGCCGGTGCCGAAATGACCCGCAAGGACGAGTTGGCCAAAAAACTCTTTATGAGCCAAGGCATTACCTTCACGGTATACAGCAGCGGCGAGGGGATTGAGAAGATTTTTCCGTTCGATATCATTCCGCGCATTATCTCCAACAGCGAGTGGCTGCGCATCGAGGCGGGCATCAAGCAGCGGCTAAAGGCACTCAATATCTTTTTGAAAGATATTTACCATCAGCAGTTTATCATCAAAGATGGGGTAGTACCGGCGGCGCTGGTGTATTCGTGCCCGCAGTTTTTGCGCGAGATGATGAATGTGGACGTGCCCCACGATGTGTATACCCACGTGGCGGGCGTGGACCTTATTCGGGACCACGACGGCGAGTTTTACGTGCTCGAAGACAACCTGCGTACGCCCTCCGGCGTGTCGTATATGCTAGAGAATCGGAGCATTACGTACCGCATCTTTCCCGACTTGCTACCCAAGAGCAACGTGCTGCCGGTGAAAGACTACCCTGGCCTGCTCTACCGCAACCTGCTGGCCCTGGCCGACCGCCAAACAAGCGACCCCACAGTGGTGCTGCTGTCGCCGGGCATTTACAACTCGGCTTACTTTGAGCACAGCACGCTGGCGCGGCTCATGGGCATCGAGCTAGTAGAAGGCCGCGACTTGCTGGTGCACAACCACTTCGTGTACATGAAAACTACGCGCGGGCTGCAAAAAGTGGACGTTATTTACCGCCGCGTCGATGATGAGTTCTTGGACCCGCTGGCGTTTCGGCCCGATAGCGCGCTGGGTGTGCCAGGCCTCTACTGGGCGTATCGCAAGGGCAATGTGGCAATAGTGAACGCCATGGGCAACGGCGTGGCCGACGACAAGGCCGTGTACTGCTACGTGCCCGACATGATTCGCTACTACCTCAACGAGGAGCCGATTCTGAAAAACGTGCCCACCTATCAGCTCGGCAATCCGGAGCATCGCGAATTGGTTTTCAGCCAGATGGACAAGATGGTAATTAAGCGCACCAACGAGAGCGGCGGCTACGGCATGCTCATCGGCAGCGCGGCCACCGAGCAGGAAATGGACGACTTCCGCACTGCCATCACCGCCGACCCGCGCAGCTTCATCGCGCAGCCCATCATCAGCCTGTCCTCCACGCCCTGCTACATCGACGGCAAGCTGCAACCGCGCCGCATCGACCTGCGGCCGTTTGCGCTCTGTGGTCCCATCGGCATCGATATTGTGCCGGGCGGCCTCACGCGGGTAGCCCTGCGCGAGGGTTCTTTGATTGTGAATTCGTCGCAAGGGGGGGGTAGCAAAGACACTTGGGTGCTGGGGGCCTAAGTAACCCCATAGCTGTCGTGGCGTGCCTGCGAAGCCATCGTGCCGCAACAGTTCATCTGGTATCATCTAGCGGCAGTTATTTCGCAGATTTACCTTGACAAACGGCTTTTTATTGACCGAATAGTAATCGATAAGTGAAAAAATGCTAAGCAGAGTTGCCGATACTATCTACTGGCTGGCCCGCTACATGGAGCGCACCCAGACCATGCTACAGGTCATTCGTATTCAATACATTGCCTCGCAAGACGAGCCTCATTACTGGGGCTGGCAGCCGCTGCTGTACACCTACGGCGACCTCAGCGAGAAGGAGGTGGCCAAGCGGGCGCCGCACACGCCGCAGGTACTCTACCACTTGCTGTTTGACCGCGACAATGCGGCCTCGGTGTACCGCAATATTGTGCAGGGCCGCGAAAATGCCCGCGCCGTGCAAGACCACATTACCAAGGAAGTGTGGCAAAGCCTGAACGACTACTACCACCTCATTCGAAACGATGCGCTGGCCCACCAAACGCTGGGCGAAGACCCGGTATCGGGCATGGATAACCTATTGCAGCAAAGCATCTTGTACGTAGGCACCGTAGAAAACACGATGCCGCGCGACGAGGGCTACATCTTTCTGCGGCTGGGTAAGTTTTTGGAGCGCGCCCTGCAAACGGTGGACTTGCTGCGCCTCAACCAGCACCTGTTTGAGGAAGCCTCCAGCGCCAGTAGTCACGAGCTGCGCTACCTGCTGTATAGTCTGCTCGGCTACGAGCTGTATGTAAAGACTTACCAGGGTGATTTTGAGGCTGGTAACGTACTGGAACTAGTGCTGTATAGCCTCGATTTTCCGCACTCGCTGCTCTATAGCCTGGGCCAGCTGCTGAGCTACTGCGAGCGCCTCAAAGACAAAAGCCGGCCCGAAAGCTATGAGCAGCTGCGCTTCCTCATTGGCAAGGCACGCACTACGGTGGCCTACAGCAGCTTGCGCGCCCAAAAAACTGAGGGCTTAGAGAATTTTCTAACTCAGGTACGTAGCGAATTGCTGGCCATCACGTCGGCTCTCAGCACTTCGTATTTTAGTTAACAGGGCGCAAAAAACAGGGCGCAATTCATGCCCTGGCTGCTTCATCGCGCACTGTTTTTTGCTCATTGCTTTTTAGATTATGTCTTCCTATAAAATTCAGCACCGCACCCGCTACGTGTACGCCGCGCCGGTTATCGATTGTGCCAACCAGCTGATGATATACCCGCTGCCCGATGAGCGACTGACCGTGAAGAGCCACGCCGTCAGCATCACGCAGCACCCGGAAGTAGCGTTGTTCACCGATTATTTTGGCAACCAGGTAGGCGTGTTTTCCCTCATTCAGCCGCACACCGAGCTGATTATTGACTCGCTGGCCGAAGTTGAAACTCACGCCATTCAGTTTCCGATGGATGCAGAAACCGCCGAGGAGCAGTGGGCCAGTATGGCTGAGCTGCGCGCCGACGGGGCCTTTATGGATTTTTTGCGGGCGCCGCACTGCGACATCGAAGCCGAGCTGCGCGAGGCCCTAGGCGGCATCGTTACCTACGGTGCCAAGCCGCTCAAGCAGGCGCTCGAACTATCGGAGTACGTGCACGATAACATTCAGTATCAGCAAGGCGTAACGAGCGTAGAAACGCCGGTGGAAGATATTTGGCGGCTGCGTGCCGGCGTGTGCCAGGATTTTGCGCACCTGCTGCTACACTTGTTGCGCCTCAACGGCTTGGCCGCCCGCTACGTGAGCGGCTACGTGTGCCCCCGTGAGGAGGGCGTGCGCGGGGCTGGTGCCACCCACGCCTGGGTCGAGGTCTACATTCCGTTTTACGGCTGGCTGGGGCTCGACCCTACCAATAATTGCATCGTCAACGATGGGCACGTGCGCATGGCTATCGGCCGCAATTTTGCCGACTGCACGCCCGTGAAAGGCACTTACAAAGGCACTGGTGCCCACACCCTGGAAGTGTCGGTGCACATCGAAAATGGCCAGCCCATTCCGGGCAATGAGCCGTCAGACCAGCCTACCTATGTGCAGCAATCCCCTACCCCCGCCGCGCCCGTCAACTCCTACCGCAAGTACCTGGACTGGGAGCAGCAGCAACAACAGCAGCAACAGTAACTAGCAAAATTGCAGGTCATACTTCGACAAGCTCAGCATGACCTGCAATTTTTTATCTTTTACTCACTTAGGCAAAAAAGTGGCTGTTCACCAACGCCTTACGGCTTCTTTTTAAACAGTATAGGTACTGTAAAGCTCACCGCCACATCGTGGCCCGACTGCTTGCCCGGCACGAAGCGCGGCAGCTTTTCGATGGCGGCTAGCAAGGCTGCGTCATAAGTAGGAGCGAGGCTCTTCACGATTTTCGCATCGGTCACATTACCGTTGGCAGTCACCGTAAAGCTGGCGAAGACTCTACCCTCCTGGTGCGGCCCGGTGGGATACACGAAGTTATCCAGAATCTGCTGCACGATGGGGGCCATACCAGGCTTACCGGGCAGCGCCGGCATTTGATCAGCGTATGCATAAACTTTTTGGCCGCTACTGGTCGTAAGTTGTGGAGAAGCTGACGGTATCGGCACTCGCGTGATAGTCACAACATCCTGACCTGGTTTAGCCCCATAAGTGATATTGACCTGCTGCGTAGTACCCGGCTCAAACTTGCCACCTGTTCGCATAGAGTCTTCGCGCTCAGCCAGATGTCTTTTACGACTGATATCATCTTGCCAAGCTTTTTGCTGCGCCTCATCAGGCACTGGCGTTACTACTGGCGTTACTTGAGCTAGCGCCGCGTGGCTACCGAGAAAGAACAACCCACCTAGGACAGGCAACACAAGCCACTGCTTCCAGCGGCGCACGGGAATTTGATTCTGCAACATGGCAATTCGGGTTAGGGTGAAGGAAAATGTGAAGGGCTGAAGCAACGCGGTGTAGCTGCCGCGCGCCGCGCCGCGCAGGGCTAGCCGGGCCAGCAAGGCGGAATAGGGCACGGCAGTTTCGGTAGGCGCGAGGGGGGTAGGGAGATGGGCCGCAGCCTGGTCGGCCAGCAGCTCGTGGGTGAGGCGCAAGTCCGGCAGCAGCAGGTGGGCAAAGGGATTGGGCCACAGCACGGCCCGCCACAGCTCCAGCCACAGCACATCGAGGCTGTGGCCCTGGCGCACGTGGGCCAGCTCGTGCACGAGCACCGAGGTAGCCTCGGCGGGCGCGAGGCCGGCCGTTTCATCCCAAAAAATAGTGCGGCCGAAAGAACTAGTTGGCAGCTGCCCGCCGGTGTAGGCCACGGTATAGCCGGGCCGGGCCTCGCGCGGTAGCCGGCGGGTGGCCTGGTGCAGCCGCCAGGCTTGGTAAGCCAGTCGGCCCAGCGCCAGCCCTACCCCCATCGCGTACACCCAAATTACCCAGCTCCAGCCAGCGCTGCCCACTGCCGCCACGGGCGTAGCAGCTGGCAAAGCTGGCAGCAGCACGGGGGGTAGGGCCACGCTGGGCGCGTCGTGGGCTACCAGCCAGGCGGGCAACGACGGCAGCGGCAGTAGCGGCAACCCGGCCGCCAGCAGCGGAGCCAGCAGCAGCAAGGCGCGGTTGTAGCCAAAGCAGCGCTCGCGGCGCAGCGCCAGCCGGTATACTAACCACAGTGTGCCCAGCGGTAGCAGCGTGCTACCCAGCCAAACCAGCAAAAAAGAAGCATCCATACGCAGAGGTGAGAAGAGGGTGGGAAGAAGAAGTGGCTACCTTACTAGCGGTCAGCCACTTTTCGCTTATCAGTCAAATACTTTGTGCTCGTGCGGTGGCCAAAGCGGTAGGCCTGCACGCTGTCGAGGGTGCCGGCTGGCGAGTAGAACTGCCACTCGCCCAGCCAGTAGAAATGCGGACCCTGGGGCTCGTCCACGGTGCGGGCCCGGCCGCGGCGGGCTATCTGGCCGCCGGAGTAGTAGTAGGTAATATCGCTGAACCCGTGGCGGCGGTAGCGTTCCTGGCGCTGCAACTCGCCGGCTTGCGCGTAGTAGCGCCAGCGGCCCACCGCCTGGCCATGCCGGTAGCGGCTGCGCGTGAAAAGCTGCGTACGGGCATCGTCGTAGTAGGTGCGGTAGCGGCCCTGGCGCTGGCCGCGGCGGTCGGTGCGCTCAGCCAGCCGGGTGCTGGTGCAGGCCGCAGCCAGCGCGCATAACAGGAGGAAAAGCAGTGGCAGACGCATCGGCGCGGAGACTTGGCTTAGTGGTTTTTGCCTTCGGTTTCCGCGTCGGGGTCGGGGGTAGGGTCGTCGAGCTGCGCCTGGCGCAGCAGGGCGTCAAGCTGGGCGGCGTCGAGGTTTTCGTCTTGGGCAAAGAAGGAAACCAGCTGGCTAAAGGAGCCGCCGAAGTAGCCACGCAGTAGCTTGCGCAGCGAAAAGCGCCGGTAGTCGTCTTGGGCCACCAGGGCGTGGTAGCGATAGCCGCGCCCCACCGGCTCGTAGCCCACGAAGCCTTTTTGCTCCAGAATGCGCACAATGGTGCTCACCGTGGTAAGCGCCGGCAGGGGCGCCGGCAGCGCCTCGCGCAGGTCCTTAACGTAGCTGGGGCCGCGCTGCCACAGCAGCTGCATCAGCTGCTCTTCGGCACGGGTGAGTTCGGGGAAAGGCGGCTGCATAACGAGCTAGGTGAATTGACAAAACGAAGTACGGGATTTTTCAACGTAAAATTTAGTTTATAACTAATAAATACGTTTAATACTCGCAACTGCTTAATTTACAACAACTAATTTTTCCACTTGCGACTAAGACCTTGCTATCAGGTTTACGCTATGTGCGTGCAGGCAGCAGTTGCCTACGCCTTCACTTGTGAACTGATACCGCAAGCGCCCAAGCATAGCACTTTTTGTTAGTGAATAACAACTATTTCACCAGCATGGAATCGGATTGGCACCATCAGGTTAACTGGTACTGCACGGCTATATTGATGCCCCGGTATAAACCGCGGCAATCGCTGTATAGCTCTCACAGCGATGCTGTCGCAAGCAGCGTCTAGGCCTTTTAGGATATGCACAGCGTTTACACTGCCATCGGGGCGTACCGTAAAACTCACGAATACCTGTCCTTCGGCCAATTTACCCCGACTATCCAACACCGGATGGGCGATATTCCTGCTTATAGCATAGGCAATGCCGCGCATTCCGCCACCAGTAATTAATTGTGGCATTTCCTCCACGGGGTCATACATTATCAACGGGGCAACCGCTTTCTTTCTGTTGCTTGACTTAGTCTTCGCTGACTGCTTTGTTCTGCCAGGCACTTTTTGAGCACTAGCTACATGCATAGTGAAAACAACTAGCACAACCCACAGGTACCCTAGTGGCTGTAGCTGCCGATAGAAGCTTATTGATTGGTAGGGTAGCATCCAGATTTGTGGTGAGCTCAATCGCACCTTTGATAATGTGTTAGTTAGGTTTGTGTATGAACAAAGGCTTTTCAGGCCGCTTTTAACTAGATGCCAGTTGGCCTCTTTTTGCCCATGACTATTCCGTATCAGCAGCTTTTCACTTTTGCCGAGCAGGTTTTTTTGGCCATGGGCTGCCCGCCCGATGATGCCACACTGGCCACCGAAACCCTGCTTTCGGCCGACCTGCGGGGGGTAGACTCGCATGGCGTGGCGCGGCTGAGCGGCTACGTGCGCCTCTGGGAGGCGGGCCGCATCAACCCTACCCCCCGCGTGGGCGTCACCTACGAAACGCCAAGTACGGCCGTGGTCGATGGCGACGGCGGCCTGGGCCTAGTGGTGGGCCCCAAGGCCATGCGCGTGGCCATGCAAAAGGCCGCGCTGGTGGGCACCGGTTGGGTATCGGTCAAGAACTCCAACCACTTCGGTATTGCGGGCTACCACGCCATGCTGCCCCTGGCCCAGGACATGATTGGCATTGCCATGACCAACGCCTCGCCGCTAGTGGCGCCCACGTATTCGCTCGATAGGCTCTTGGGTACCAATCCGATAGCTGTGGCCGTACCGGCCGGCGAGCAGCCCGACTTCGTGCTCGACATGGCCACCACTACGGCCGCCAACGGCAAGCTCGAAATTGCGCAGCGCAAGAATTTGCCCATCCCCGAAGGGTGGGCGCAGGATGCGGCCGGCCAGCCTAGCACCGACGCCAACGCCGTGAAAAACGGCGGCGCTTTGCAGCCGCTGGGCGGGGCCACGGGCTCGCACAAGGGCTACGGCTTGGGCGCGGTAGTCGATATTCTTTCGGCCGTACTGAGCGGGGCCAACTATGGGCCGTGGGTACCGCCGTTTGTGGCGTTTTTGCAGCCGCCAACCGACCCGGTGGGCCAGGGCCTGGGTCACTTTTTTGGGGCGATGCGGGTCGATGCTTTTCGGCCTGCCGACGAGTTTAAAGCACACATGGACAACTGGATAACAACCTTCCGCCAGGCCAAAGCGGTGGAGGGGAAGCAGGTGCTCATTCCTGGCGACCCCGAGCGAGATATGGCCGCGCACCGGCTGCTCGAAGGCATTCCGCTGCTCGACGCCGTGGTGCAGGATTTAGCAAAGACCGGCGCCAAATTCGGCGTCACGCTATAGCCTTTTGGCTGTCACACTTGTTAGAAATTGGCGTGCAAGCAGGGGGTAGGGAGCAGGCAACACCGGGCGGAGGCAAGCCCCACTGCTTACTTCGCAAGGCGGAGGACTAACGGCTGACAGGCTTTGAAGCAACCACCTGCACTAGTAGCACCCAGCCCACAGCGGCGCCCCAGCCAGCCAAGACATCAGACGGATTGTGTACGCCCAGGTACATGCGCGCCCCGCCTACGGCCAGCGCAAAAAGAGGCGCCAGCGCCCAGGCCCGATGGTGGCGCGGCAGCACAAAAAACAGCGCCGCCGCCAGCGCTGCCGTGTCCATGGCGTGGCCGCTAGGAAAGCTGAACGTGTGCTCAGGCCGCAGGCTGGCCCACAGCGCCGGCCGGGGCCGGGCCACCGTGTACTTTATGGCTTGCGTGAGCAGCATGGAGCCGCCCAGCCCAGCCACAAACAACCAGGCAGCGCGGCGCTCGCCAGCCCGCCACAACGCCGCAGTGGTGAGCACGCCCGTAGCTATCATGGGGCCAGTATTGCCCACGACGGTGAAGAAAACCGCGGCCTGGTCGAGCGCTGGGGTGGCGTGGCGGTGCAGCGCCAGCAGCAGAGGCGCGTCGAAGGGCGCCTGGCCAGCGCGCAGCACCAGCGCCGCCATGCTGCCAAATACGCCCCAGGCCAGTGCGGCCGGCAGCCACAAGCGGCGGCGAGAAGAAACAACGGCCATAGCAAGCGGATAAGAATGCGACTGCATACGCAAAACTGCCGCCTGCAGTGGCCACACGGCTACCAGCTTTATTTTGCTCACTTAGTTTACTCTACTATGCAGCCTTTCCTTACCCCTCGCTTGCTATTGCGCCCGCTTGCGGTAGCCGATGCGCCCGGCTTGTTTGCGCTCGATAGTGACCCAGCTGTGCAGCGCTACCTGGGCGGCATTGGGGGGCCGCGCCCAGCCAGTGTGGCCGACAGCGTAGCGCAGCTTCGGCGCAGCGAGGCGCAGTACGCAGCTGGCGAGCTGGGCCGCTGGGCGGTGGTGCTGCGTGCCACTGGCGAGTTTGTAGGCTGGGCCGGCCTGAAACGGGTAGCTGGGCCGGTAAAGGACGAGCGCGATTTTTACGACATTGGCTACCGCCTGCTGCCGCGCTACTGGGGGCAGGGCTATGGCTACGAGGCGGCGCAGGCGTGGCTGGCCTGTGCTTTCGGTCCGCTGGGCTTGCCGCGTGTGTGTGCCTACGCCGATGTGCGCAACGCAGGTTCGCGGCGCATACTGGAGAAGATAGGGCTAGCCCCAGGGCCTATTTTTGTGGAGAACGGCACCCGCTGCGCCTGGTACGAAGCCCGCAACCCGACGCCGGCGTACGTTGCCCCCTCCCACTTTTAGCGCTTCCTTCATGCGAAAGCTTTTTGGCCTGCTGCTGGCGCTGGCCGCTTGCTCGCCCGCCGCGCCTACCACGCCGCCCGACGTCGCTATTCCGGCCAATTGCCGGCCGGCCGCGCCCTTCACCATCCAGCACCCGGCCTGGGCCACCAACGCCAGCCTGTACCAAGTAAATGTGCGCCAATACGCCCCCGAGGGCACCTTTCGGGCGTTTGAAAAGCACTTGCCGCGCCTGCAAAAAATGGGGGTAGGGATACTATGGCTGATGCCGGTGCAGCCCATTGGCGAAGCCAAGCGTAAGGGTAAGCTCGGCAGCCAGTACTCGGTGCGCAACTACCGCACGGTGAACCCCGAGTTTGGCTCGCTGGCCGATTTGCAGCACCTTATCCAGGAGGCGCACCGGTTGGGCATGCACGTTATCCTCGACTGGGTGGCCAACCACACGAGCTGGGACAGCCAGCTGAGCCAGCAGCACCCCGACTGGTTTACGAAGGACGCGAAGGGCAATTTTCAGCCGCCCGTGACCGACTGGCAGGACGTGATTGACCTCGACTACACCAAACCTGGCCTGCGCCAGTACATGGCCGCGAGCATGGCTTATTGGGTGAAGGACGTAGGCTTTGACGGCTTTCGGTGCGACGTGGCCGGGCTGGTGCCCACCGATTTTTGGAACGACACCCGGGCGACGCTCGAAAAAATCAAGCCCGTGTTTATGCTCGCCGAGTGGGACGAGCTGCACGACCCGCCCTTCCTGAAAAAAGGCGCGTTTACGCCCAATACCCACCTGCTGGAAAAGGCATTTGACGCCACCTACGCGCTCAAGCTGCACTACTTGCTCGACAGCGTGGCGCAGGGCAAGCGGCCGGTGGCGGCCCTACCCCCCTACTTTGCCGCCGAGCGCCGCAAGTATCCGGCCGGGGTGTATTTGATGAATTTCACGTCGTCGCACGATGTCAATAGCTGGGACAACCCGGAGGGCGTGCGCCTCGGGGCCAATACCCAGGCGCTGGCCGTGCTCACGGCGCTGGTGCCAGGTATTCCGCTGGTTTACAGCGGGCAGGAAGCCGCTTCGACCAAAAAGCTGCGCTTCTTCGACAAGGATACCATTCAGTGGCAAGACTACCGGCTAAATGCGTTTTACGCCGCGCTGCTGCTCCTCAAGCAGCATAGCCCGGCGCTGCGCAATGGCGATGCCTGCGCCACCTTTACCATCCTGCCCGCGCCGGCCGACTGCTTTGTGTTTGAGCGCGCCAGCGGCGATGGCCAGGCCAAAGTGTGGGTGGCCATCAACCTGGGTGCGCGGCCCCAAACCCTACCCCGCCCGGCCGAGCTGGTCACCGACGCATTTGCCGATGTAGGCGCGCCGCTCGAAGGCCCTACCCTGCCCGTGCCGGCCCACGGCTGGCGCGTGCTCAGCACCAAGAAACCGTAACTTGCTCCGGCGCAGCTGCTTCCGTATTTCATCCTCTGCCTCCCTTTTTCTATGAAACAACTTCTGCTTTTGTGGCTACTGGCCGGCGCTACGCTGGCGCGGGCGCAAACCGTTACTAATAACGCCGTTGTAATCGGGCGCGTCGATAGCGTGACTTCGGCGGTGCTAAAGGAGAAGCGCAAAATCTGGGTGTATGTGCCGGCCAGCGCCCACAGCCCGACGTATCTGCCGCAGCGCTACCCGGTGCTGTATCTGCTCGATGGCGATGCGCATTTTGCCTCCGTGATGAGCATAGTGCAGCAGCTAAGCACGGTCAACGGCAACACGGTGTGCCCGGAGATGATAGTGGTGGGCATTCCCAACACAGAGCGCAGCCGCGACCTTACGCCCACATATGCGGCCAGCGCGGGCCCACCGGGCAGCAACGGGGGAGGCGAAAGCTTCACCGCTTTTTTGGAAAAAGAGCTGATTCCGTACATGGATGCTCACTACCCCACCCCCCCCCACCGCACCTTTATCGGCCACTCGCTCGGCGGCCTGCTCGTGCTGAACACGCTGCTGCACCACCCCAGCTTGTTTGACAACTACGTGGCCCTCGACCCTAGTATATGGTGGGATGGGC
>Ga0160429_1000284_pt1 | contig 56615 bp, 49 predicted proteins | sample SolpanmetagenomR_FD_108199 | JGI IMG/M metagenome (GOLD analysis project Ga0160429, IMG submission 108199) | Solar panel surface microbial communities from Lawrence Berkeley National Laboratory, California, USA - R | ecosystem: Engineered > Built environment > Solar panel > Unclassified ... | reverse complement strand
GGACAGTTCATCTTTGCGCAAGTGTCGTAGATGTCGTAATACCAGTCTTGATTTCGGCCTGGGTCGGTGATACTGTAGCCGTGCATGCCTTCTGTGAGATGTGGTAGGGATGATGGAGGATTGTTTTGCAGAAAGCGTGCTGTGCCGGAGGAGTTGGTAGTATTGTCGTCTCCATGTGTATTCTTAGGTACTCTGAACTGATAGAACTCATACTCTGCGCCTGCCATTGCTCCGATGCCTTCTGCTTCCAACTTTGCAACCGACCTAGCCAACAACGATCGCGGACATACGTCCAAGGACTTTCCGGTGTCTGGGTCGTAGAAGCTGACGAGGAAGAAGGGCACGTTGTTTTCCCATGGTATTCTTCTGAAACTGCTCAAGTCTGGCTTGGCTATTAGGTCCCTATAGCCATTCTCTTTATTGCTAACGAGCAGTTCGCGGAAATAGGTCTGGTCGTGCATATCCCATCCGAAGATGACGCTGCAGAAGCCGAAGCCATCTTTTGCTATCTGTAGGAACTTGCCCTTGTTCATCAGCTTGCCGCGCAGGACGCCATCGATGTCTACACCAGCGACTTTGACGGCATTGTCGGATTGCAGGATATCGGCGAGGTTGTCGAGGGTGATGGTGGGCAGATCGGCCATGTTGGCAGGGACGGTGAGAGGAGGCTTTCAAAGGAAATGAATTGGATGTAAGTGAGGGGTGTATTGTAAGGAGGACAAGAGATGAGGTGGGGTGAGCTGGCATGCCAAGATTTATAGACGACCTGGACTCAATTAATGCTTACAACTCTTAGAGTAGCAACAGCTTGATAATAAAACGAGTTGAATGATTTATCTATAATGTCTGTCACAGCAGTATTCCTCCCATACATTCTGATAGTCTATCTCCTATAAATCCATAAGAACGCCGTCCACGAAGTGACTCCATAATACCAGTCCCTCCATTCAATGCTTGCTCACTTTCTTGAAGCACTGTCCTGCGCATCCTTTTACACCATGTGAAATTCGAAACCGTGTAGCCATACTCGACTCTATCTCTCCATGATTCTCCCATACTATGATGGCAAACGATTATTGACCCACCATCTTGGTCGCGAGCTCCTGTTCCTATCGGTCCAAGAAGTTGATTCTTTACATATTCACGGTAACGACCGCATAACAAACTCAAAAGCAGTCAGTGCCTGTTAGTTGTTAGTATGGAAACCTTCTCCTCCAAAGCTCACGTCTACTTACAGCTGCGTTAGCCGGAAACGCCCTCAAAAAGCATGGTCTAGGTCGATATCAGTAAGCGTATCAGAATATCAAGGACCGATACTACGAACACGAAACCCCTCCAATACCCAGCAACACCTCTCTCCCTGTATATCGTTTGGGCGGCATCCCTCCATCTTGGGAACTTCCTTGTCGATCCTAGGTCGTCTGTCATAATTCTCTGCTTGACCACATCACTAGGATAACTCGTGATCCAAAACATCTGAGCACTAAGTCCACCAGCAACAAAATTCACCATCGGTGTCGAAAGAGTAGTGTTCTTCTGCAGATACCTTGTAAATAGGTCGTAACTTCCCCACCAGAAAAAGAAGAAGGTGCGGAAGAGTAAAGTTGAGCTCAGGCCGTGATAGAGTCCTCGAATTCCATGTTGTGAGTAGATCTTCTGAGAACAGTCGATAGGACCAGAGTATAGTCGTTTGGACTTGTCTGCAGCATATTGTACTTGGAGCCGTGCTTTGACGTGCTCGACTGGTGCTGCAATAAACGATACCGTCCAGCCAGCAAAAATACCTGCTATAGCGTGGCCAATTGGTGGTAGCTTCGGCACTATGACTTCAGTACCAGCAAGTGGTACTTGTTCAGCGCTAGTAGGATTGAATACTCGTTCATTGAGAAGACGCCGATATAATGTTAAAGACCCTAGCATAAGACTGGTCCACAGATAAGTACAATACTGCTTTGAACCAAGATGGGAGTACATACCTGTCCATGAACATCCATCCTACGAGTGGCGGCGTAGCTCCCTTGTACATCCCAGCGAAGCCCTCATTTCGTACTGTCTTCAATACACAATCGAGAGGTCCAGAGAACTGTGCTGAGGTGGATGTTTGAAGGCGAACTTTGATAGTATCGAAAGGATGGCCGACCTTACAAAAGTCAACAAGCTGTTACACCTCGACAAGGACGACCCTCAGCTTACACTCAACTTAGCAATACCGGAGAACACGCCACCAACAAAGCCCTTATAATTACTTGGCGTTGTTTTCACCGGGACATCGTTCGATTTCACGTCTTCACCTAGAGGTGCTTTTACTGCCCGCGCAGGAACGACCTGATTCATTTGCAAGCACAAAGAGAGTCAAACAGCATGACGAGGCTACACACACTATGACAGTCAACTACAGGGGGTCAACGACAAACGTGAGAAAGGTGCAATATCTTTTTCATCTTGAGATCGTCATCGATGCCACGAGGTTACTGGTCGAGATCAGATCTGACCAATCATAGTCGGCACGGGTCGGTATCCGTACGATGTTTACCAACCACTCACTCAAGATACATCCTATCTATGCAACATTATTATTCAGTCACTCATTACTGTATTAGTCTACAATGGCCGCCAACACTACCTCCCCTCCAATCGACGAGGACACCACCAGCAGCATTACCTCCAAGAAAGTCTGGACAACTCTCATTACAAACACAAACTACCTCTCCGGTCTCATCCTCCTCGACTACTCTCTGAAAAAGGTCAACTCAAAATACCCCCTCATCGCTCTCTACACCGACACGTTCCCTCGCGCCGGCCACGATGCTCTCGATATCCGAGGCATCCCAAAGAAAAGAATAGCTTACATGCTCCCCGTACAACACAAAGACTACAGCAATGACCCCAGATTCTACGACTGCTGGAGCAAGCTTGCGCCATTCTCCATGACTGAATATGAAAGGGTCGTGCAGCTAGATAGTGACATGTTCTTAAGGAGAAACATGGACGAGCTGATGGATGTGGAATTAGATCCGCCGGAGATGGAAGGAAGGGGAAACCGTGTCTTTGCTGCCAGCCATGCTTGTGTGTGTAATCCAAAGAAGAAGCCACATTATCCAAAAGATTGGTATGTCATGTGGTCCGGTGCCAATTTTCGAACAGTGCACTAAATCTCATGACCTCCTAGGATACCCGCGAACTGCGCATTCACAACGCAGCACTCAGATCCGGACAATGCCCAAACGCACGGCGCATCCGCCACATCCTCCCACGGCATGCCCAACGGCGGTCTCCAAGTGATCAACCCCTCTCGTGCGATCTACGACCGCATCATGCACCAACTCACGCAAGATGTCAGCTCCTACGAATTCGCAGATCAATCCATGCTAAGTGAGCTCTTCTTCAACCGATGGGTCACGCTGCCATACGTTTATAACGCACTGAAGACATTACGGTGGGAGGGCGTCCACGATGCGATTTGGAGAGATGAGGAAGTGAAGAACGTACACATGCTGTTGAGTCCGAAAGCGTGGGATGAGGAGGTGGGGAAACATAGTGATGAGACGCATAGATGGTGGCATATTCTGAATGCTGAGAGATTGGCGGATGAGAAGAAGAGGGGGATTAAGGAAGACGGATTCTAGGCATTATGTGATTTGTGAATAATCATTGGAACATTTGGGTATGGAAGGACACTTGTATTTTGTATGTAAGTTTGGTTGATACCCAGGACAAAAAGCCTTTCCAGTTGAAAAAGCACAGTTGGTAAGCACATATAAAAGACAATCTAGACACAATTGACAGATCTACAAGATTCGAATCCGCACTCTCGCCTTCGTTATCTCCTCACCTCCTTCAAGGTGTCATACTTTAGGCACAGATCGGTCAGCTCGAGCTGTCGTGGGGTTGACAATGCATAAACTTCTCCAGCACTCTCCGCACCTTGTTTTCCTTCAATTTTGTAATATTTCGATTTGGATTTCGCAGAAGTCTGGACGCCAAGGCGCTATTCCAGGCTGCAGCCTGGTCTTGTGCAGCCTGATCTTTTTACCATTCCTTCTATTTCATTACTACCTGTACTCCAGTAGGTTTCTTTCATACTCTATACTCTCCATTATCCATTCGTTTGCCAGAGAAAATCCCTACAATGGAAAGTGATCTTCAACTTCTCACTCTCACTGAACGTATGTCCACGGCAGATAATAGCAATCCGCCTCTTGTCCCACTTCCCGATGTTGACTGGCAAGAGCTACTTGACCGATACGCTATTGCTGCATTTCAACACGTTCCGGAGTACGGGCTGGAGGAAGGAGTGAAGTGGTGGGACGCGTGTGGGGAAGAAGTAGAAAAGTGGCAAGATCTTTTGAAGCCTCCTGCTACAACAGAAGAGATTGCAGAGGCAAGCCGTGAATTGATAGGCTTGCCTGATGACTTCAAGCAGATGGTCGCCATACACAACGGGTAGGCATGTCCTGTGTCAGATTATAGCGGTCTATTGATGAGTATGCAGGTTCTTAGGGCCTGAACAAGGCTCCTGGTATGTTGGAGGCTGTGCCGGTCTTTATTGCGCATCGATGGAAGATTCAGAAGCTCTGCAGGCAATGCTAGACATACCACCAAATAGGATCACGTACGACATGGACGATCCAAATCTACCACCCAATCTAAAGAACGACGTTGATCAGCAGGGGCCACAAGCGCACTGGTACGAAAATAATGACACGTCGAACAATCCTGTAGAACGTGGACATATTATTGAGCTGTGCCCACTTATTGGTATGGGGGAAGGGGGGATTCAATATATCATTCCCCACGAGACGTGGAAAAAGTATGGAAATCCAGATGCAAAACCTGGAGAATATCGCTATGTTCACGCAGGAGATGATATTACTGAGTGGCCAAGCTACCGGCGTTATATGGGTGAGATTGTCGTAGATCTCGAGGCTAAGGTAGAAGCTCAACGTGCAGCGAACTCAGATGAAGAAGATACCTCGGACGCAGAAGAGTAAAATGGTAGCCGTGAACAAGATCTTTGTTCAAGCAGTCACAGGCTATGAAGCTTCAATGCCAACCAGGACGTCGATGACGATAACTAGGAGCACAAGGGAACCAGTTGTCTTCGCTATGAGGGAAGTGTCGACCACAGGACCTCCATCAAGACTCGAAGACATCCAAAACTGGCTGCAGTCACACGTTATCAACAACCACCCTCTGCACTATGTCAAAGGAAAAATTTCAAACTGCGGATCTACTAGAAGCACCACCATCGCGATCTACAGCTAACCACAACTGGAAAGAGCCGAAAAGCAAGACCTGTGGCATCGCATCTCACGATCAACAGCTGTTGCAAGGTTCAGAGACTTCAGACCCTGCAGACTACACTAGACATTCGTCTTACATCCAACTGCTCTTGATTTATGGAAATCTTCCACCTCCGTACACTGTATACTTGCTCCTAAGAAATCCTTAATCTACGCCAACTATTTGGTAGCACTTTCCTCACTACACAACGACCAGCATGAAAGACAGTCGACTCCACCTACTGTCGTCTTGAAAGCCATCGTTCTTACCATCATGTGGTCGACTACCTCTTGCGAATGATCGTTATCAATCTACAGCCTGGTATCCATCGCTGCTACCAACAAAGACATTCGCGGCATACTACGAAACATGCGCCAAAAACGAGGACGTCAACAGGCTCTGATTCAAGAGGTGTGGGCTGCCATTCATTCGAGATTGCTTAAATCATATATCCCAATTTCTAGAGTTGAACTGGTGATTTTGCGATTCAGGTCTGCCTCAGCTGCAGACACTTTGGAAAGTCTACAACCGATACGAAGACACGCGTGTATTTTGTCCGATGGTACGAAGAGGAAAAAGTGTCAAGACGCTCCCTTCTCGCACATAGGTGATGTCCCCTGGCCTATCTATAAAGTTGCTGGCGGCTCGGCAGACTTGCAAGGTGTGACGATGAAGACATCAAATAGAGGCATACTCATCGTAATATGAGCAGTCCGTCTTATGTCGTCCATGCTGCAGCCTCCTGACAATGGATTTATACGCGGCAATTCAACGACCTCCATAGCCGGTATTAAGCAAGGTAGTCGACTCATTTCATTACAAGCACCACATCAGAGAGGAAGGAAACAAGGTGACGACGTGAGGGTAAGGTAGAGACAAAAAAGGTGACTTCTATGGCGTAAGCTTCTTCGCGATTCATATAGAGAGTCAAAAAGTATCGTTCATTAGTGAGGCTTTGGACTGGCTGTTCATTCCGAGCTTTCAAGGTCCTATATCAATCAAGTGATAAGCACTCACTGTGTGCAGCTAGCTCAAAATTACAGTACTACGAGGAACTATTATTTATGAGTCGTTTCAGCTGGATTTCATGACAATCATAGCTACCCAATCGAGCTGGAAAACCCAACCTTCACCCCAACCTTCACCCCAAAGTCATATCTGCCGCGCCTCCATCCTCCATTCCCTCCACTCCTCCTTTCTCACTCCCCCATCTCCCTCAAAAACTCAATTCTCTCCCCATACCCCCTCAACCCTTGCACCATCACAATCCTATCCCTCTTTCTTGCCACCAGATTACTCAACTTCCTGCCCGCCACAACCTCATACAAAACCCGATCGTCTTCATCCGTCCAAATGCCCCTGACACCTTCCGGCATTTTGTTGTCCTTTTCAATGGACTTGATGACCTGGGCTGCGAGTGTTGTATCGCAGGAGGTGCGCTGCAGGGCGTAGACTACGAGGCGTTCTTTGTGGCCTTGGGCGATTTGGGAAGCGATGAAGGCTTCTTCGAGGGTTTCTGGGGAATTGGCGGAGGTGGAGGTTGAGGTGGATGTGGATGAAGGGATTGAGATGATCTGGCGTGGGGTTTGGCGGGGTTGTGGTGGGATTTGTCGAGGTTGTGCTTGAGGTTGCCGAGATCCTGGTGATGCGTGTGGTCGAGCTTGTAATGGTTGACGAAACTGCACAGTTCGCTGGATTTGTGGAGGTGCGTGGTCTTCGGGATCGTCAATTGGAGGTATCGGCGCATATTCGTCTTGATCGTCGATTGGAGGTATTGGTGCGTCGTCGTCGGAAACAACGGGTTGCCAAGCAGGAGCGGTCTTAGCCCTGGCCAATACTATCTTTATAGCATCGTCAAGGTCGGGTAGCACGTCGTCATTATCGTCTTTGTCTTCTGGTGTCGGTCGATACGATTCGTCGTCAAGGTTTATTCGTTGAGGTGGGGACTGAGATGGTTTGGGCGTAGGTAGTGTAGCCTGTGGTGGCACTTGCTCGAAGCCATCATCTGACTCCTCGTCATTGACGCTGACGAGCATCGTATCTGGTTTTTGTGGCTGGGGACTAGCTGTTGCCTGGGTGGAAATGCGTTTACTTATAGAAGTCGCGACCACACGTGGAGCTGGGGACGAGGGAGCGATATCTGAGTTTAGTTTCTGAGATTGCTGCTCGTGCGCCCATTGGCTCAGCGTTTGAGATCCTGCTTGAGACCCTGCCTGAGATCTTGATTGAGATCCTATTTCAGACGTTATTTGAGATCCTGTTTCAGGTAGTGCAAGATCTGTATCTAATGCTTGGGTATCGGCTTGCAAGACTGCTTGTGTGTCGGCGTAACGCTCCAGGGATGGAACGATATTGTCTGTATCGGCCATGTCCATATCCACGTTGCCAATGTCAGAGTTCAGGAGCAAAGGCATTTCTGTATAATCTTCCAGATCAGACATATCCTGGTCGTCATGAAGTCCCTGAGGCTTTGTCCGGGCTTTTCGTGGGCTTGGAGAGAAAGCCACATCCTCTTCAGCAGCTGATTCATCAGGTGGCAGGATCGCATCGGAGTCGGGTATTGGTTCGTCTGCTAAGACGGCTCGAGCTTGCTGTGGAGTATCTTCATCCTCTTCCTCGAAGTGCTGATGCTGCTGGCGAAGTTTCGTTGCACCATCATCATCATCCTCATCGTCGTCAAGTTCATCTTCATCTTCATCCTCATCTGCGAGATTTCCTTCTTCAATATTATAGGCATTTTCTCGTGCTAATTGTGCAGCAATCTCTTCTCCATCTCGCTCTAACGAACTTCTCGAGTCCTCCTCTTCCTCAATCTCGCTTATATCAAATTTTGGATTGGGCTTCCGCTTGAAGAGATCAGGCGTAGGTATAGGCGCGACTTTTGGCACAATATCCATGCTACTATCAATGGTTTGCGACGGAGCATCATAGAACTCTTGTGACTCTTCTTGTGTTCCTCTTGACAATAAGAAGTCTTGCGGGTCGTCGGCAAATACTTGTAATGCGCCTGGTGCTGGTTTTCGTGGGCCGGGAGAGATGTCATCGGCATCGAGTGTAGCATTTTCTACTCCTTCCTCCGAGAATTCGTCCTGACTGCCATAAATTTTGAATGGAAGGCTCTTCTCAGGCGATAGACCTTCCCAAGGCAGCGAGTCGTTAGGGAATACCTGAGTTGGTGGCTGATCATCTTCACTTGGGTCGTCTTGCATTTTTGGCTCTGGCCCTCCTTCATCCTCTTCGTCTTCGGCCTCACTCGTCATAATCGCAAGGTGGATCCGAGAATCGACTGCCTTGTGTATTGGAGAGAACGTTGCTGCTCGATGTGAGACTGTCTTCTTCTGTCCTGGACTTTGCTCGACTCGCTGCTTCTTAGCACTACTATTGTCGCTACTTCTACCCAGAGGAGATGAGTCTGGTGAATCGCGCTTTCTCTTCCCATTCATGGGACTAGCAATCTTCTTTTTCATCAGCTCAACAAAGGGTGAGTGTATTGGCGTGATTTCCGTAGGTCGTGTTGGTGTATCCTCTTCTTCCCCATGCAGCATAGCAGAAACCTGTATTGCTTCATCCTCTTCTTCGTTCGCACTATCAGGTGCTGATTGTCTATAAATCGGTCTGATCTTTGTCTCATAGTGCTGCTTCCATTCTTCAGTAGTGTGTCGAGTATGGATTTTGCCCCATTCTACCCAAGCACGGTCGTACTTCCTCACAGTGATATTCTCGATGTCTCCAGCCGTGTCCATGAGGAGCTTGTCCTCTTCGTCCGTGAATTCAGGTCTGTCACCTGCCTTCGTGGTCACTGTGGATGTCCTTGACAGCTGCACAGGCGTTGTATATTGAGGAATAACAATCGAGAAATCAGGGTCGCTTCCAGGTTGTTGGGAAGTCGTGGTGGGTAAATTTGGCACTGCATTGATTGTAGTCTTCTTCACTGTGATAGCCCTGGTTTCAGCTGGCAGAGGAGTCGCTGTTGAATCTGTTCTGTCTTGAGCTCTCGGACCTGCTCCAGCTATCGGCAGAGGATTGCGCTGGCTTAGATACTTGATCCATCGATCTCGCCATGATTGCCAAGGATGTCTGGAGTTTTTTGCTTCAATTTGTTTGTAAATCTCGTTTCCCTTCAACAACAACCCTTGTCGTTCGGCTGCAGCAACCTCAGCGATAAGAAACGCATCATCTTCACTCGTATATGCGTTCCTGCTAGTCTTTGCTGGTCGTAAGTTGCCTGCGCCGACAGGTCTCGGTGTCGCTTCGAGAGGTCCAGCTGGGAAGTCCTCTAGACTCAAGAGTTCTGCTGCTTTGATTGATTTGTCTATCCACTCATACGATATAGTCCCGGGGACATTCTGAGATCTACGGACGTGGTCGGCGATTTGGATATCAGCGCTCTTTTCCAGCGGACGGAGCTCACCGCCGTTGCGACGGATGAGGTCAATGTAGGTAGAACGAGTAGGCACTCTTTGGCCGACGAAGAAGGAGAGACCCTTGAACAGTACGCCATCGCCAGCGACAGACATTGAGGCGACTCTGCTGTCGGAAAGGTGCGCTTTGATGAGTTTGACAAGGCGGAAAGCAAGCTGAAGGAGCAGGACAATGATGGTCCGTCCGTCGCGACCACGCGAGTGAAACTCCAACGTCTATCACGACCATGTCCTGCACTTCTGCTTGTCCTCTTAAACTTCCCTCAAGCATACAGCGACATGCCGCCACCATGGCTTTACTACGAAACCTGGCAATCGCCGTTCTGGCATTGACCATCTTCGTCTTCATTGCTTTGTTTGGTCGGATACCAGCTCTGAGGTACTTCTACAAGACACCAAGTTATAGAAGCATTAACAATTAATCCTTGTACTTAGAAATACACCAATCAGCTTCCTATATCGGTTGGTTTGGGTGTCTACACCACGAGTACTGCGATATGCAGATGATAAGATCACGGGCGGTGCCATTAGTCCAGCTACAGCACGATTTGGCCACTACCTTATGTTTGAGCAGCATAATATTGTGCTAGTATGTGATATGATGCTGGTATTCATTGACTGCATAGGGCTTATTGACATACATAGATTTTCTACCTTGGTCTCTTGAGTGGCAGTATTGTGATGTTCCTTTCTGGTGCTTGGTTCCAGCTAGGACGTGGCCATCAATTTGCCATATTATTGATCGTGCCTCTACCGTATGCATTCACCTATCTTTGCATCACTTCGACAGCTGGGACGATCACACCTGGGAACCATGCCGAGCACATGCGGAACTATCCATACGACCACACTCTCTATCATCCAGGTCAAACTTGTCGTACATGTCAGTGGGTGAAGCCAGCGAGGAGTAAACATTGTAGCATCTGTCGAGCTTGCATTGGACGCTTCGATCATCATTGTGTCTGGATTAACAACTGCGTCACGAAAGACAATCTAAGGTGGTTTCTTGCCTTACTATGCAGTCTGGTTGTTGTGCTGCTCTATGGCTCTTACCTGGCTTACTTGTTGCTGTCGCCCCAAATCAGAGCGGGCAATAGAGTATCTACATCTCGCAGCTTCTTAACTCGTCTTAGTATTGTCCTTGCTCAGAACCGTGGTGTTGGAAGCGTAGGGCTCCTCGCACTGCTCTCATCACCATTGGCGATTGGACTTTTGAGCTATCACATCTATCTTATTTGGGCAGGAACAACGACAAATGAGACGCAGAAGTGGGGTGACTTGAAGCTGGACATGGCAGATGGCGTGGTCTGGAAGGGGCAGAAAAGTGTGGTGTACAAGAATGGTTCACTTTCGTCACTGGGGACAGAAGATGAACCACCAATATTATGGCCGGTGTCGTCAAACCAGGTCATTGTGAGGACGGTCGATGGTCGAGCACCGGTGTTTGGATCATCACGCCAGAATGATGCAGCATCGAACAACGACTGGACACGGTGCTGGACACTGTCCGAGGTGGAAAACGTGTACGACCTGGGCTTTCTTGACAACCTTCGGGACGCGTTAAACTTAGCAGGATCATAAATATAAACTTCGTTTCAATACACTAGGAATAGAGAGCTGCCAAGTGCCTGCCAATGGGACGGAATAGGGGTAAACTAGTGGGGTCGATCTTCTCCACGTATGCCCTAGGGCGTATCTCTCATTGTGGTCTCAGACATCACTCGCTCTTCTTCGTCCACCTTCTCTGTCATTCTACCTCTTTTGCTACTGCTTCTGAATCGTCTCAGGCTCACGACCATTGACTTGGAACTGTGTACCTTTCCCTGCTCTGATACTTCGCAATCTGAGCACATCTCCCGCGCAGACATTAATCATCGTTCTGAGCGCAGCGCGGTACACTACATATAATTGTATGCACCTGGCCGTCAAGGTTTCCTGATCATCTGCTTAACTAATATCTGACTCTTGTTTTCAGCCTAAGGCCTGTTATTTAACGTCAACCTCCTGGGAGTACAGCGTCTCTCAATACCTCTTTCACTACCTCTTCTTCTCCAGGACACTGTTACCCATGGCATCTACCGCAGAAACCGGCTCCTCCTCGCAAAATGGTCTGACTCCGGCCCAGCGTCTCCAACAGGCGCATGAGGCTACGGATGCACATCAGCCAACGATCGAGGATGTTCAAGACGAGGAAGATATTGCACACCCAACGACTTCCACTGGAGTGCCCAAGCCTGTGGCTGACCCCGAGATTAGCATGATCAATGGCGGTGCCATGTCTGCAAAGGCTATGGGCAAGCAGAGAGCCCCCGATGGCACCGTCAGTGGTGCCAGCCAGCAAGTCAAGAATATGATACCCGCCGTCGCTCTTGACACTACCTCAGACGAAGCCTTCCCAGCTCTTGGACCTGCTAGAGCTGCACCAATGGCTTCTACTTGGGGTAGTCGACCTGCCGCAGCCCGTACCAACGGTATCTCTAGCAATGCCACCCCTGCTTACAGTCCTGCTCGCGCTCCAGCGTCGATGGGACAACGACCAACGCATGGAGTCTCTATTCCTGGAAGATACAACGAGGATATGCGCATGCCTTCAGACCAGATGCGCAGTGATTTGAGGAGACCTATCGCGGACCTGCTCAAGGATATCAACCGGAAGTCAAAGGCAAATGTTGAGATGAAGAGATCTGCAGGCCACATCATCTTCCAAGGCTCAGGTCCCAATGTTGAGACTGTACAGGACATCTTAAGAGAGGTGGCGGCTCAGCTTGGTCAAAAGGTAAGCAGTTGGTGCGCAAAAGAGAAAAGATCAAGCTAACGCCAACTCCAGCAACAAATCAAAGTGCCAGTCCCTGTCTCTCTGCGTGCGCACATCATCGGTAAGCAAGGCACGACCATTCAGGGAATTTCCAAGAGAACTGGAGCTCGCGTTCAGATGCCTAAGCCTGAAGGTGAGGAGGATGAAGACAACACAGTCAATGTTGAAATCGAAGGTAGCCCGATGGCTGTGGCCATGGCTAAACACGAGATTGAGAATATCGTCAACACACGTACTTCAACTGTCAACCTGAAGATGAAGGACATTGCTGCGGAGTTCTTCCCCTTCCTTGCTGGTCCTCACAATTCACGCATTAACAAACTGGAAGAAGGTCGCGATGTTCGCGTCAAGATTCCTCAATACCATATGTTCCAGCAACAAGCACCATCAGTAAATGATTTGTCTCAATTCAGCCCACAACAAGGCCTGGATATTCATATTGCAGGTGAAAGAGAAGCAGCAAAACAGGTCCAAGCAGAGATCGAGCGCCAAGTTCGGGAACTACAGTCGCAACTTAGTGTCAGTCAAGTTCCCATCGAGCAAAGTCGCCACCAATTTATCGTCGGCAACCGTGGAAACAGTTTGCACGATTTCCTTCAGGAGACAGGCTGTTCCATCGTGCTTCCTCCTTCGTCAGAGGATAGCGAGATGATCACCATTATCGGACCTCAGCATCAAATCGACCGTGCCACCGACAGAGCCATGGATCTTGCGTCTAGCATGCATATGCAAAAAGTTGACTTTGGCAAGCAATTTCCCGGAAGTCGAGAACATGCTGCAACTCATGCTCAAGACCTCGGAAGATATTTCAGGAAGAGACGTGCTTTGCAACAGTATGAAAAGCAACACGATGCGCAGGTTGTACCGGAAGGTGCTAGTGAGTGGCAGATCTTCTCGAGAGACCCTCGAAGCGCTATGCGTGCACGTAACGATGTTTTGAACCTCGTCAGTGGTCACCCACCTGCACGATTCCGTAATGTCAATGTTCCTCCATTCTATCAACGTAATCTACAACAACAACATGCTCAACCTCTTCGCGAACAGCACGGCGTATTCCTCATGACGCCAGAAGACTCAGAGTCGGAACGGGTCGTCCTTGTCTTTGAAGGTCCTACTAGTGGTGACGATTACGCATTCCCTTCGAAGCAACCTTCGGCACAGGAAGCATCAGAATTCGAACGTCAACTACAGGAAGCCGAGGCATATCTACTTGGTCTGATTGGCGAGCAGCAATCTATTGAGCACAGGAGCATCGACGCGCCGTCGAAGTATCGCGAGAAGCTTCAGCGTCAAGTTGGCCGCATGGGTCAGCAGGATGGTGAGAGCAGATACCCAGTCGAGTTCTTGGGTCTCGATGGTCCCAGCTCCGGTGCCGGACAAAACTTCCCTCTTCGCTTCCGTGGTCCCGCCACTGCAGTTGATGACTATGAGCAGAAGCTTCGTGCTTTCATCGAGGAGCAAATCAGCGATGAGGCTGAGCGTGGTTACACTCTAAACTTCGACTTCCCACAGAAGTTTGCGAACGTGCTGATTGGTCGCCGTGGAGAGAATATCAACAAGCTTCGTGATGAATTCGACGTCGACATTCAAGTCAATGACGGTCAAGTCGAGCTGAAAGGTCCTCAAGCTAAAGCAAATGCTGCAAAGTCTCATATAATGTCCATGGCACGCAAGCTCGAGGATGAAACCACACATGTCTTGAAGATCAGCCCCAAGTTCCACAGAGAACTCATCGGCGCAAAGGGTAGCCAAGTGCTCAGACTGCAAGACAGATACAACGTCCGCGTTCAGTTCCCACGATCTGCTACCGACACTCCAGATGATGCCAGTGATGCTGGAGGTGCCAAGCGCAAAGCTCAGGCACCTGACGAGGTCGTCATCAAGGGCCCTAAGAAGGGCGCTGATGAGGCTCGTGATGAGCTCTGGAATCTTTATACCTACACTCAGGACGTCTCACACACTGCCACTGTTTCAGTATCACAATCACAAGTGCCCTCGCTGATTGGTCAAGGTGGACGTGAACTGCAAAGCCTTCGCGAAACCACCGGAGCTGAGATTGATATTCCAGGCAAGGACACTGTTGATGCTAATGGTCGCGTTGAGATTAAGCTCAAGGGAAGGAAAGCCAATGTCGAGAACGCGAAGAAGCTCATTCAAGAACGTGTCAAGGTCTTCGATGAGAGTGTCTCGCGAAGTATTGACATTGACCGCAAGCACCACCGCGAACTCATTGGCCGTAATGGTAAGTCTATACTAAATCGCACCGTTGCATACTGTACTAACAAAGCACACAGGTGACAACATCCGCCAAATTGTGATACAAGCTGGAGGTTCTGGTGACTCTCGTGAGCTGAACCGCATGGTGCAAATACCTAAAGCCGACTCCTCCAGCAATGACATCCGCGTCGAAGGTGCTCCATCCATTGTTGAAGCTATTATTGCTGCCATTCAGAAGTTTGCCCTCGATCGCGACTCCCAGGTTACCGAAACCATCGAGGTACCACCTGGACGTCACGGTGCCATCATCGGCCGCGGTGGCGAGACCCGCAAGTCAATCGAATCCGACCACAACATCACCATGCAAATCCCAGCCACCACCGTCACTGGCCCAGCACGATCTCAGATCAAGCTAAGTGGTGCACCAGAAGACGTCGCAAAGGCCAAGGAGCGCATCCTGTCCATGACTAAGGAGTCCGAAGGCGTCACAATCGACATGCCACACCACCTCCACCACGCAGTGGCAGACACAAACGGCAACATCTTCCAGCAGCTCCGCCGCGACTTGCGCGTCAACATCGACCACGCTGGCCAGCAGAAGCCGACGCGTCCGGCGCCGCCCGCAAAGACAAAGCAGGCCGCTCAGGCAAATATGCCGCTGATCACCGACGAAGGGAATTCCAGCTCGTCTGCTGGCCAAGATCCCCAGAACGATCACACCTTCGACATTGTCGACCTAGCCCCTACAGCTACATCTAGCGACACAATTCCCTGGATCCTGCGCGGCCCCGACAACGCCGCCGTCCAGCGCGCACGCCAACAGATCGAAGCTGCTATGGCTGCCGCGCAGGAAGGTGTTACGGGTTACCTTGTTCTGCCTGACCCAAAGACTTACAGGTATGTGATTGGACAGGGCGGCAGCACGGTTAATACTATTAGACGGGAGACGGGAGCTAGGATTGATGTGCCCAAGGCGGGTGCGGGCGCTGGTGGGGCAATTGAGATTGGGGGCACGAGAAGTCAGGTTGAGGCGGCGAAGGAGATGATTTTGGGGGCGGTGGTGCAGGGCATGGAGAGTGCTGGGAGTGGAAGGAGAGAGAGGAGGGATTATGATTGAGTTTGTGTTGGTGAGTGGAGATGAGAAAGAGAGAGTAATATAGATTGACGACATGGGTGGTGGATTTTTTGTGGTGGCAACGTTTATGGGATGGTTTGCATGCAGATTGTGATCTTCAAAAAAGGAAAGAACATTGTTGTCTTTCAATACATGCATACAGAATTTGTACTGTAAATAGGAATGGGAAAAAATTCAGCTCTATGCTTTCAGCCTATGCTATGCTGTCAATTAGCTTGCGAAGAGAAGCTGTGTAAAAAAGACATAATCTCGAAGCATCTTCGATCAAGAGTAGTGTTTTAGGATAGGAAAGCAGCATCATGATTCCATACGAGAGGAGTGCTGAAAATGTTTCATATCACAATTAATGTCTCAACAAAGAACAGTCCAGGAAGGAGAAAGATTTGAGTGTACTTCTCATTATCATTATGCTAGTGGCAAGCTACACACAACGAATTGACAGCTCTAGGCTGTGTGAGATTTGAAACATTCTACATCTTTCATTGCAAAGTAGCATTTCGAAACAGGAGAGAAACATCATAAGACCCCGTGTCAGGTGAGCTGTAGATGTTCCATGTTGTATGTGTCAAAAACGAGACAGAGTAATGTTTCAATAAGAGTAGTATTAGGAAGGGGGAGAATTTGGGTATATTTGTCATTGAATTATACTAGTGTTGCTACTCACAACCCTCATTTTGAATCCCAACACCTCCAATCTCCAATTTAAAGATAATCGTCCTTGGTAAGCATGATACCCATCAACACCAAAAGCATAATGTGGCTATACCACGTATTCCCTCTACGACGCCAATATGATCAAAGTCTGAGTCTGACGATAGCGTCGGCACGGGGTCGAAAGGGACTTTGCCCATCGATACCCATTGCGACACCTTCGTCACATTCATAATCGTCCTCCATTGCGACACCTTCGTCACATTCATAATCGTCCTCTATTGCCACATGTTCCCTTGCCTGCTTCTTGGGGCTTCTCGACAACTCATCCTGCTTTCTGGTCTCTTCTGACACATTCCGAGCTCTTTTCCATTTCGTTGAGATCGGGAGAGGGTGAGGGAGACTCGACAAAGGGATCTTCGCGCCCCTCTTCTGCTTCTCCACATCTTTCTCCTTTCGTACAATAACGTCGACAGAATCGCTTTTGAGAACATCCTTCTGGACATCTTCTTCCTCTTGTGTTACAAATTCGCGTTTCTTTTTGAGAACATCCTTCTTGAAATCTCCATCACCAAGATCGGAGATCCGGGAGCACAGCGCCTGCAATGATTTGATGCAAAGCATGATGTGACTTGCTTCGTCCAACTTCTTGTGCTGATTTTCATTAGTCGTAGACAAGACCGTCTTGGGCACCCCTTCACGCAATGCAAGTCGGGATCGTGCCAAATCTATATTCGACTGCGTCATGTGTTCTTCAGCACGTTGCTCAATGTAAGATTTATCGTGCATGGGTCGTGGTTGTACCGTGCTGGTCAAGGAAGTTTTGACATCACCATCTTGATTCCGAATCTCTTCCAGCGGCGGCATAGACATCTCAGATGATGCAGAGCGTGGAGGTGTGTGGGTCTGGTTCTGGTCCGTGGTCGTCTGTGAGGCGTGTGTCGGTTGCTGGACATTTTCCAGTCGCGGTAGCATTGCATGAACAACAGCCTGGATGTAGTTGACAACTGTCTCTCGTGCCACTTTAGATGCACCCGGAATATCCTGGAGGACCGCGAAGAACTTGCCGCGCACTTGATCGTTGGGAAGGTAATTGTACAAGATCATGTCCTGTTGATCATGAGGAAATTCTGTCCACTCTGCTGGAAAGGACTCTGGAAAGTAGTCGACTTGTGAGCGATAGAGCTCGATTTCCAGATCATGAGGGTAGTGTTTATCGGACACAGATTGAGAGCCGAACTGGGAAAACCACGCTGGACCGATGGAGACGAGGTCGACGGCCTTCTTGAGGACGTTGTCGGAGTCGATATTGTCGACGTCCATCTTGTCGATGTCCATACCGAAACTTTCGGTAGGAGTCAAGAGAGGAGAGTTCCCGAGCGACGAAGGAAGAGAATCGTGGTCGGACGCGAGCGGGTGTCCGACATGAAAGCCGGTGGGGAGGTTGCTGTGCTCGAAAGCCATGTTGAGAGTAGCAATGGAAGGCTGATGATGCTTTCCAAAGTCCAAGTTGATGGTATAACAGTGATGATAGTTGGAAGATGTGTGAGGGGTGTCGGGACTTTGTTGGAGACATAATTAGGATGACGTTTTCGCGTGCTGGTCCAGAGGGAAGGCACGTCCTGGGGGAGTCCTCTGTCAGCGATTGACTGTTTTGCTTGGCCTAGGACCGCTGTGAAGTGTACCCTAACTTTCTTCGGCCTATTCACCTGATGCCTTCTCTGATATCCCAGTCTCTTCCTCAAGCGATATTTGTGATCTGATACATTCGTAACATTTAGAAGGTCTACGGCACTCTTCACAGCGCAACTTTTGCCCGGCTCGGCCAATTCTGACGACGACGTGCTATTCACGCCTTTGTGATACCATCCTTCAACTCGCAACTTTCACGACTTCTCCATGCCGTTTCTCTTTGACGGTTCATTTCGCTCGCGTCCAAATCACTAGTGCTTCAACTTCTCTCTCTTCGCAACCTGCTGCCCAACCCATGCATCAATCCTCTCGAAGTTACCAAACCCCTCCAAGAATGTTCCCACAACCCACGTCCACCACAGTCTGCTCGCAGTCGGTACACTATGCTTCCTCAATCTCGTCCTCGCCATCCATATACTCTCTGCACCATGCACTACAATCATGAACCACAACACTGGCTTTTGCATTACCGTCAAGAATGAGAACCAGCCTGGAATCCAGATTGGTAGTGGGCCGAAGATGGTAGAATACTTATTGGGTTGAATATGTGCGCTTGAGGAGAAGGTCACCAATGTGCAGATGGTGAGGATGCCTAGGACGAGGTGAAATCCTCGTGGAAAGATGTATGTGTTTAGCGTGATTGGTGAGCGGTCCAGCTTTTCAACGCATACTTTGTCCATTGACACTAGGCGTTCACGGGCTTCGGCCCATGATTTCAATGGCGGGTCAAGTGGGATTTGGTATGTGGAGGTACTGAACTCGTGCTTTTTACTTGCTGATGAAGCGGATGCGGAGGCCGGAGGAGGACTAGATGGTGTGATAGTGGAAGTGGAGAGTGTGAGAGTGGTGAAGGTGATATCGGTCAGGTGTGCGTTGCGCGCAGAGAAGGAAGAGAGGGAGTGATAGTGTTCGAGATATCGGCGCAGGCTGTCGGCGTGATCAGCATTCATGTGGCGTATGATACGGTCTTCGGGTGCTGGTGGAGGAGCTGCTGCTGGAGGAGACAACTCGAATCGAAGAGTGGATGCCGACATGCTTGACTATTAGAGCAGGTGCAAGGCCAGAAGTTGGGGATATACTGTGGTTTGACGTCTTCAAGTCACTTTTGACACGTGCAATTGAATAGGTAATAACGACAATATGTAGGATGTTTATTATGTCTAGAATATCTGTCCTATAGCTGGAAAAGACAGCCAAATGTATAGAGCCGACTCTTTACAGTCCAGCGGCGCGCATGAGCCCATATCCAACCGAAATTACAACACCAAACGTCAAGATACTGGCCGGAACACCACGAGTGATGAAATGTTTCACCTGTAAATACCGTTGACCAGTCTGAGGATCTTCCATCATGATGGCGGCTATCGAAACAATCAGCACAGTACTAATCCACAGAGCGATTGCTTGGACTTACTCATGTTAGGAAATCCACTTGTCGGGAGTGCCATAGCAGCAGAACACATCAACACACTGCTCATCACAAGCAGATTCGGGTGAGGTTCTGCCATGTTTTGGCCAACTTCCCTTACCAGAGGCAAGAAGATGAGAGCAGCCACTGTATGACTGATAAAGCTAGCAATGACCATAATCATAGCCGCAAATACAACCATAATCGCATAAAGACTCAGGCCATCCACACCCTTTGTGACACCTTCGGCTAGTGTTCTGAGCAAACCAGAGTTGTTGACGGCCTTACCGAGAGCAAGACCACCGGCAGCAAGGATGATGATTGTCCAGAGGAAGTTGTTGAAATCTTCTTTGGTCAAGATACCAGTACCGAAAAAAAGAACCATAGGTAGGATTGCCACCACACCCATATCGCCAAATACAGGCTCAAGTTGATGCGTCGCGCACCAGAGGGCGATCGTCCCAACCGTGACTGCGCTGATGAAGTATTGAGTGCCAGTGAACTTATCCTTCATTGGCCTGATTGGGACGATAGTGGTACCACGGCCTGGGTTTAACGTCACTAAAAGCAGGATCCAGATAAGTAAGATCGAGATTATGCAGACGGGAAGTGCAATGAAGAACCACACGCCCCATCCGGGTTCTGGGGCCATGTTCTGCAAGGCGATTAAGTTTTGTGGTGAGGCAATTGGTGAAGCACCACCGCCAATGTTAGCAGATAGCGCGATACCGAGGAGAAGAGCTTTGATCATTGGCGAATCGTTTGGCAGGTTGCGAAGAATAGGCTGGTAGATGGTAAGCATTCTGTTGATCAAATGATGAAAAGGCAAAGCATACCTGAATGATTGAGAAGCAAAGCACTGGAGCTGCAACATTGCTAATCCACATACTGGCGAACATAGAGACAAACATGACTGTGAGAAGCACATTCCGAGGTCGTGTCCCCGCTTTGCTGAGTACGAATGTTGCCATCATCTTGGCAATGTTGTGCTTTGAGAGTGCAGCAGCGATAGTGAAACCTCCAAGCAAGAGCATGATGACTGGAGTCCACATAGCACCGAAGATGTAAGAGGCCGCTGCCTTGCTCTCTAGTCGACGGAAAGGCGCTTGGTCTTGTCTGACGACCCGAAGGACGACGACTAGGAACGGCACAAGGAGAGATGTGACGAACAAAGGAATGGCCTATTCATGATTAGTTACCTGGATTGTAGATTACGAAGGACAACACCTACCTCTGTGGCCCATAGCAAGCTCACGAAAACCACCATAGCCAAGCAGTTCTGCTGTTCTGGTAGATCCAAGATGGGTACAAAGAGCAGTACTAGGAAGATTGCCAGAATCACAACCAGATACCAGAAAGTTGCCTCCACAAGGAATTTCGGAATCCTATAATTTCCTACAGGAGTCTCTACCTCTTTTGTTACTACACCTTCCCCGCTGTCACCTTGCTTGCGTTCTGTCTCATCTCCAAGAATAGTTCGTCGAGATCCAAGATTAGCTGCTTGTGCTTTGCGTTCGATGCCGATCATTTCGCGCCATACTGTATTTCTTTCCCACACAACGTGCTCTCGCAGATCAAGTCTCAACTCTCGTTTGGCTTGATCCAAATTACCTCCAGTGTTCAAGTTGGCGTAATGTTGCTCGATGTGTGTAACCTTTTCAGTTAAACGATCAACAGTCTCTTGCTTGAATGTGTATGCTTGCTCGACTACCTCTTTGATGTACTTTGCCCTCAGTTCCCTGTCTAATGTCTTGTCGTATTTCTTAAGCACTTTCGTGAATCCAGTCTTGTTGAGCTGGGCATAAGACCTGAGTTCGCACAAAGACACATACAGGCTGACCATGCGCTTCTTCAGAGTGGCTCCCTGGGAATATGCTATGGATAGTGCTACATCGCTAACATCCTCAAGCGCAGAGTTCGTCTTGCCGCCTTTGATCTTGCTAGGATCCATGTTATCCTTTGAGTACTCAGGCACATTGATGCTGTCCCTGCTTTTTGTTTGTTGCAGAGCAGTATTTTCTCCTGCCTCGTCGTCGCTACTACCGCCAGAAGGTATTCTTTCCAGGGCGCGAGAGTTTGTGCTCGTGCGCCGTCTCCGACCTAAACCCCACTCCCGAAAGGTATCACTCTGCCGCCTTTCTCGTCCAGCCACACTGCGCCTGTGGTAAGTCTGTTGACCATTCTCACCCTCGTGCACTTCATGATCTGCTTGATATGCTTCTTCGTCCCGGAGAAGCTCGTCAACCTCTCCAAAGACTTCCGGTTCTTTCAGCTCGTAGAACGAGGTTATCTTTTCAAGTTCGCGATTCAAGGCGTGCGAGAAGACTTTATCTGGATCGTCGCGTGCATTCTCCAGTAATGGGGCTTCCTCTCCCTCTTCATACACGATTTGATGTCCTACATTTATCTCTTTCTCCAATGTGTATATGCTGCTACAGTGTCAGTCCGAACTTAATTTGGGTGGCTAGAAGATGACTGACAGCTTCTTAAGGTTACTGTAAGCAATGTAATGGCTGGTCCACTCTGGCACCGCATTGAACTGTATACTATGCGAGAACTTCATGTTGTGTGGACCGAGAAGCCAGAGTAACTTGGTTTGACGGCGGGTATCACTTTCTCGGCACCCAGCAGGTGCGCTGGTTTTGGTATGCTTATGAGGTGGAAACGTCGAGAGTTCAATTAGACTCTCTTTCGATGTTGCGTAAGGATGATGCTTCTCTCCGAGGCCTATCTTGCTATCCAGAATGGCTACAGTGTATACCGGTCCACGTGTTGAATGCGCAGCCGAATTAGAGCTGAGGTGGGCTCATATCAAGCAATCGACAAGTTGTTTCGAGCACAAGGTGGTTAGCGAATGTAACAGCTGACGATAGGTGAGGTTGTGGGCATCAACACGATTGAATGGACTTGAACCTGTTCTGATGGTGTTTCTCGTGAAGTGTAAGGCATAGATTCAAGATCACGTGCCACACTAAAGCACGGGCTAATCCTGGTCCTCTTATAGGTCTTCGCTGTGTCATCGTAATGATACAAGAGTACAAGTCTTTTGAAAGCATAATGAGTGGTTGTGAGTGACAGAATAATCTCATGTTGATGCGGAGCCTCTGGGACCTTCTGTGATGCTAAAAGCCTTCACCGCTCGCCCTGTGGTTGAGCTTAAGCAGAGAGACAAGTCCAAGATTGAGACAATACTTGCTTATGGTATGCGATTTATAGGCGCATCTCAATTGATCGATTGTTCTAATGCCGTCTATCAGGTGATAGGCTACTTGTCGGCCTGAATAATGGTCACCTGCGTATCTATCGTGTCAATGAAGCGCCAGAGGGTACCAATGGGCAGGCTCAAGATGCCGGTCAGGATGGTCAGCCCGATTCTGGGCCCAAGCAATCCAAATACGTCGAGCTGTTGCGTGAAGAGGAGAAGTTCTCTCGGAAACCTATACAGCAGCTCGCAGTGATCAAAGAGGCCAACATACTCATTTCACTATCTGATAGCTATGTGACCTTCTACGACTTGCAGACCTACGCACTGTCTGAACGACTTGACAAGACCAAGGGCGCGTCATCCTTCGCGGTCATGTCTAATATCTTCAAAGAGCCAGAAAGCGGTATCCCATGTCTTGTCTCGAGATTAGCCGTAGCAGTTAAGCGAAAAATCCTGATCTGGACGTGGCGAGATATGGAACTAACAGGTGATGCCGAAGAGCTGTCTCTTTTCGCCTCGATCAAGTGCATGATCTGGTCATCAGGCACTCAAATAGTTGCCGGCATGGATCCTGGCTTTGTTATGATTGACGTAGAGAAGCGGGAGATCAAGGACATCCTCAGACCACCAGGACCAGGAGAGGCCACCCACGCCGCAGGGACACGTTTCGGGGCTGTCAACACATCTGGAATGAGTGTCATGGGCATGGGAGGATGGGTGCCAAAGCCAATGGTCGCGAAGTTGGCTGATGGTCAAATGCTATTGGCCAAAGATGTCAACACTTTGTTTATCGATTCAGATGGCAAGGCTATCGAAAAGCGCCAAGTACCTTGGGCACAAGCGCCTGAAGCCACTGGTTACTCTTATCCATACCTACTTGCTCTCCAGCCACCTTCTCGAGGGACGCTTGAGCTGCGCAACCCAGAAACGCTGTCTTTGCTGCAGAAGATTGACATGCCTAATGCATCGATTTTGCACGTTCCGAATCCACACATCAGTTTAGCACATGCCGGCAAAGGTTTTCTTGTAGCTAGTGATAGATGTATCTGGAGGATGAGCGCTATTGGATATAGCTCACAAATCGACGCGCTGCTTGAAAAAAAGAGATACGACGAGGCAATGAGTCTGGTCAACCTGCTCGAAGATACTTTGCTACTGGACAAAGTAGCTAGACTCAGAGAGATCAGGATGCAGAAAGCACAGTGGCTCTTCGACGGGCAGAAGTACAGGGAAGCCCTAGATCTGTTCTCGGCAGCCCAAGCACCCCCAGCGCGAGTAATCTCCCTCTATCCACCATCTATAGCAGGTTCCCTTTCTGTGCATGACAAAGATTCGAGTGAAGAGCTGACACAGCCCGAAAGTGTTCTATCAGGTTCACATTCGGACGCAGGCGTGTCTGACATTACTCCACCCAGCGCTAAGGGTGACACCGCTGATCGGACGAAAACAAAAGACAACAAACTAGAAGGCCGTGATCTTGTCTTTGCTGTGAACGAGCTAAGGGCTTTCCTTGCTCAGACTCGTGTCTACTTACAAAAGTTCATCAACTTTGATGGCACTCTGAAAACTGGTGCTGTGGAAAACAAGGAAGCATTCGAGCATGTTGTCTCAGATAGGATTGCACAGAAGGATATTGAGTTACAACAGCAAGTTCTTGACACGGCGACTCTTGTGGACACTACTTTGTTTCGTTCCTACATGCTTGTCAGTCCAAGTTTAGCCGGATCACTCTTCAGGCTTGATAACTTCTGCTCACCTGAAGTTGTCGAAGACGCATTGTATGCAAATGGTCGATACAACGAATTGATAGACTTCCTCCATGGCAAGCGTCTTCACAAGGATGCCCTAGAAATGCTCGAGAAGTTTGGTCGTGGTGAAGCAGAAAGCACCATCGATGAAAGTTTTAGAGGTCCATCCAAGACTGTCCGGTATCTACAACAGCTGCCACCTGAGCTGGTAGACCTCATCATACGCTTCTCCGAGTGGCCGATTAAAGAAGATCCTGACTTGGGCATGGAAGTCTTCCTGGCAGACTCTGAGAACGCCGAAACATTACCTCGTGATAAGGTACTCGATTTTCTGGACAGGAATGACCAATCATTGTCTCTCAGATATCTTGAACACATCATCGATGAACTTGACGATCAAACCCCATCATTTCACGACAGACTAGTCAGCCTTGTTCTAGAGCGCATGAAACAGTCCCAGGAGGAGGAAGAACGTGCAAGCTTACAGAGAAAACTCGAGACCTTCCTCCATAATAGCAAACAATATAACAAGTACAGAGCACTTCGTGATCTACCTGAAGATGGTAATTCTATCCTATAGCCCGCCTATGCTCTTAACTAAAGCTAATAAATGTCACAGACCCGACTTTCTACGCAGCACGCGCGAGTGTGCTCTATCAACTCAATCGCCATAACGAAGCTCTCTCGATCTATGTGTTCCAGATGCGTAATTATACGCTCGCCGAAGATTATTGTAATAATGTTTATCTATCACTTCTTGCATCGGCGCCAACCACAACTACGTCTCCTTCTCGGTCCACTCTCTCAACACGCCGACCCTCGTTAGGACGGACTACGACCTCTACAGCCACCACAGCCGCGCTGCTCGACCCTGATACTCCCTCCACAGATCCCGCTCAAAGCATTTATACTACCCTTCTCGCACTTTACCTCTCTCCGCCATTTCCCGAGGCGCAGAATTTGCAAGCAGCACTAGATCTTGTGTCTAGACACGGCGCTCGCCTCCCAGCCTTGAATACCATTTCGATCTTGCCAGCCTCTTTACCTATACAGGAACTGTCCTCATACTTTCTCCATCGAATGCGATCGGCCAATTCTATAGCACGAGAAGAGGCAGTCGTGGCCGCACTAGCTGCTGTTGATAAAAGTGATTGGGAGGCGGCGCTCATGCTTGGAGAAGAGCCTGGTGGTGCCGATGTTGAGACAACACCAGGAGAGCGCGAGAAGGCTGCTGGCAGAGGCAGGATGAGGAGGGTGATTGTCGACGAGAGAAGGGTTTGTGGAGTGTGTGGAAAAAGATTTGGACGAGCTGCTGTACGAGTGTGGCCAAATGGTGAAGTTGTGCATTATGGGTGTGATAGTAGAGGCACAGAAGGAATGAACACAGGTGTTGGTATTGGTGTTAGCGGATAGTGAGTCCCCCTCTGCCTGTCATACAAATATAGGTCGACTCACGTGCAAGACTACCACTTCCCTCGAACACGCTTCAACCTTACCAACGAAAGATCACAAACAATTCTGAAGGAAAATTTTCCCTCTTCTCTACTATCCTGGAAGCGCAGTTCGTAGCTGAGTACATCACAGCAGTCGTTCAAGAACGATTCAAGATAAGATAGCTCAAGGCGGAAGTCAAAGTTTGGTGTCTTATCACTTTGAAGTCAACAGCGATCTACGCATCTCATTTCAGGACCAAATGGCAAACGCTATACTGGAAGACTTAAGAAACTGTTACACTATCAAGACAATATGTCACAACCGCCGACTCCCGCACGAGCTGGTCTTACTGGTGTCATCCTCTCTCACAATGGATGACTTGTTGAACGTCGTTAATGTCAACCACAATTTCTACGCTATGTTCCGAGGAGCTCTGGATGACCGTAGGGAGCTGATTGAGAAGTACCGGCATCTTGTGATAGAACATAACTGTCTGGGTCCTATTGAGAGCATACACACTTACGTCGGTCATGCTGTCAACGTTCTTCACGCAATTCTCTCCAATCCGTTGGTTAGTGAATGTGTCCAGACCTTGAGCATTCCCGATGTTCGAACACAGTTTGAGCGATCAGAGATAGAGACTATGGAAACAGTAAAGCTGTCTATCGTCTTTTCAGCGGACTGCTTGATTCGCAAGACTTGTCGTTGGCGCTGTATTCGACCTCCACCACGTATGTTCGCTTGCGGATGCTCGACGACCCGTTTCCGGTGTCCAAATATGAACGCTTGCTCGCGCTACTCGTGCTACTATCACCGAAGTTGAAAAGACTCACGCTTCATCATAGTCAAGTCCTTGAAGTAGTCTTCCTCGCTGCCGCCTATATCGCATCCACTATTCACAGGCTGTCTCCTGCACAACACGACTTTGGATCATTGTCCCATCTCACCACACTCTCTATATGCGGACCGTCTCGTGCCGGAACAGGCTTCCTACATCGCACTCTAGTCCGCGTCAGCATATTGCCGGCCTTGACAGTCCTTAAGTGCTCAAGAGTCGCAGACAGCTACCCGCCCCATTGGGAGCTCGACATAATAGAGAGTGTGATTGGTACACCCCTCACATATGAATCATTCAGCATTCGCGCTCCGCTCAAAGACATTCGTTTCACGGACTGTAAAATATCACCAAGGTCACTTTGGAAATTCGTCCGCCATTTCTCCAAAACTGTGCAAAGCGTGTATTACGATGACACTTGTCAAACTGAGGCCGACGTCGATCAAAATACCCGCTTCTATACTTATAGATACTACGACTGGCACAGCAATGATAATCCTGGACACTACTGCGAAACACTGGAGGAACGTCCTAGAGGTGAGCTTAAGAAGTTTGGGTTCACGATAGTAAAGGGAAGAGATGCGGGTGGCAAGAGCTGGTTGAGGCTGGAAAAGCAGATTGCGCAGCATTTCGATCCAGATATGAATAATTATGGTCCCGTCGTTTAATTACGGTGTAATGCTATGTCGAAAATTTTCGGCAGAAATGAGTGTTGGTGAGTGTGAAGGTGTCTTCATTGTCGCTTGTCAACTGAGCATATTACTGCCTACCCCAGTTCAGATATCGATGTCCGATTTCGTTACTATTAGTGTGAGGAGTGCTGGAGTACTTTAGAATTAGCTAGACTGCCTCTACCTAGCCGTATTCTCGATGAGGTAGAGCTCAGCAATAGTGCCTATTAAAGTACGAATCCAGCTATATCCTGGGTCGTGAAGGCTGCTAGTGATGGTGTTGCACACTCAATTTTGAAACGGGGTAGGTGCCACTTCCCGCAACCTCTGACCGGTGCCTGCAATGAGTTTGAGAGATACACAGAGGTAAAGGCGGACGAGAAGAAGAGGGGGATTAAGGCAGATAGATTCTGATCGAAAAATACGTATTCCTTTTAAGCTTTTTCCTGTCTTATAGGTATTTTCTTTGATCCTCCCTCCTCGCCTCTCGTTTTTTTTGCGGCCATCCTCTCGGGGCAAGAGCATGGCACTTGCCATACAGAAAACAAAGTGCTGTAAATTGGAATTTGATCCGTGATGAAACATCATCAACAACATCAGCAAATCGACATTATTCGACCTAGAAAAAATGGCGACCATCCACCTTCAAACTCCTACAACGATGGCCGAGCGACTTCCAACAGCAGAATAACCTCCGCAACCTCAATAATCGATTCGTCAGGTCTTCCGTCAACTATGCCGACCAATTATTGAACGTCTCAGCATCTCGGTCGAACCAATTTGCTCCCGTTTCTGTTTCTGCAACTGCATTGCCTGGATAGCGCATGGGTTCCTTGACGGTATGAAGTGGATTGAGGTTGAATTAAGGAAGACACCTATGGAGTGTCATATGGTGGTATGCATTGTTATAGTACTCGGTGCAATTGCTCTCGGCTGTTTCACTTTCACTACAAATGTTTAAACACTCTTCTCATTTTTCACTAGCCACAACCATAATCAGTTTTTATCACAACCCATCCAACACACCCAGCATCCACCTCCACTCTACCCATACTTTTCACTACACTTTACCCTCGCCCCATCTCCAATACTCCTCCGTACCACACAAGCCACTTTGAGCGTTCCCCAACAGCAGATCTAATGATATCCACAAATAGAATTCTTGACAACCTTGCATTTTCTCATCGTAAAGGTGCGTCTGCTCTTGTGGGCGAGTATTGCGTCGTCGTCGATGGTGTTTGTGAATGTATATGCATCTATTTGTGTATGCGCTGTGAGTTGCATTACGAGTTCAAGTGGCTCTGGAAAGGACTTGTTCGACGTATCTCGTCATTCACGTATGGACGTCGCCGAATCTGGTCACTTTTGCCGTGGTTTGAAGTACCTCTAGGGAGAGACCTGCCGGAGGGAGAAGGACGGTGGTGAATGAGACCAAGACTGTATTTGTGCTATGAGGAGCATGATCTATGATTCCTGTGTCATGACCATGATGACAATTATACTGCTGCTGGTGCTGGTCTTAGTGCTGGCAAAGACAGGTAATGGCGAGGATAGGTGCAGTAGATGAGGCGTCTGTTGGCAGACTTAGTGGAAGTAAGGTTGAGGTGAGGGAGGTTTCTGGAGGTAGGAGAGGGTGAGGACAGCAAAGGGAATTGTAATGTGGATTGCGCTTCCTAGTTCGAAAGCAGAGGACTATGTTAGACTTTGGTGAGAGGACTGCTGTTGCTATTAAAAGAGAGAGAGAGATGATCACACACGAACGCATCAAGTTCAAGGCATAGGACGCAGTCAGTTTTATGGCATTAGCATATAGTCACGAGCTGATCCCATTAATCCCACATCATTAAATCTGTGCAGAATGTTCATTTATCTTGCTTAGTGTATGAGGCATCCTGCGACTTTTGCGTGATGTTACGAAATGTGTTTAGGTATGGTAGATTGCATTACTTTGTGCCACATATTGCGGCAATAATTGTACTAGTAAGCTTAGCATATTAGGAATATGTGTTGTTTTGTGATGCTAGAACCATGTAGTCGTCATAAATCGTGATCATTGCATATTTGGGTTCCAGGGATGTACTCATTTTAGCTTGTTGACAATCCCTTGTCCAGTCCAACGATTGAGCAAATGCTATTCCTTTGCCAAAGCCGCAGCAAGAAGAAGGCTTAAGTGAGCAACATGATATTGGTAGTAGCCTCTCAAACCTTATAAAAGCAGAAAGCATGATAGAAGCTCGCCGCTTCCAACTCCTCATTATTCATCAACATTCCACCCTCATTCCCAAAAGCGTCCCTTCTCTGCCTCACACCCATTCTCTCACTCAAAGGACCTAGTATGGGATCGTTCTTCTCGTGGTCATAGATTTCCTCGAACGGCTTACGATATTGTAGTTCGAGATCGTAATCTGCTGCCAGTGCACGAAATGCCTCCCATGGCACGACATACTCTGGCACTTCCTCGACCGCTTCCTCAAGGAAGAAGAAATATTTCCAGCCGAATGGAGGACGAAAGATGCCGTCGTGTGGTACACGTCCGGGAAATTTGACTTTGTAGATTTTGTTACCCCATTCGAGGGGGTCGGCTGTTGCATCGCTGTGTTGGTCATCGGGGTCTGTTGCTACAGGAGCCGGTGCATCGAGAGTCTTTTCTGGGTCCCACTCGTCCTCGTCTCCGTCTCCGCCAATAGCAGCTGCCGGATCATTTGCTGCTTTCGACTTGGCGCGTTCAGTGTTGTACTCGATGACCTTGGCAGATAGGACATCCGAGTTTGGCACAACACCAATGAAGCGTCCTCCTTTCTTCAGTGCGCCCGCGACGTTTCGAAGCATGCCTCTGGCCTTGACCTCGTTCTCAAAAGCGTAGTGCATTGAAAACATCATTGTGACGACGTCAAATCCTCCGCCTCCAAACCTTGCACTCATTCCACCGGCGTTTGGTCCAACACTAGGATCTATACCCACTTGCTGTATAATAGGAATATCACCGATCCATTCACCAAAGCAGTCTTTGACAACGAACTCTCCGTGAAAGAGAGGTGGTAGGAACCGCTGCGGTCCACGACGTGGGTTCCTCTGCATCTCCAAGAAGCGATCGCGTGCCTGGTCGATTGAGACATCTGCAGGATCAAGGCCGACATAGAGCTCAACTCCTTGCGGACAAGCATGCCACTTTTGCAGGTCTCCACCTTTTCCACATCCCATATCCAACACGAGTAGTCCTCTATCCTGTTCGCGTTGGCCCTTTTCTCTGGCACCAGGTGCATAGCTCGGAGCTGGAGAGAACTTTTGTATTACTGCACTCTTGATCCAGTTGTTGAAACTTCTAAGACCTCTGATATTACTCTCCGTCTTCCGCCATTCTTTTCCTCGTTGTGGCACTGCGTTGTAATGCTGTTTTACGACATCGTGAATGCCTCTCGCTTGCGCCTCAGTCTTTGCTTTTTCATTCTGCTGCTGCTCGCGTTCCTGCTGTCGCTGATTTACTGTATCTTTGTCGATATTGATACGAGCTCCAGCTCCAGGTCTTTTACGTTGTCTGGGTGGAGACCTTCCTGGAGGTGTTGGGGACCTTCTGATGGGTGCTGGGGAAGGACTTCTTCGTCTGGGTGGAGTTCGACGTGCTCTGCGGTCATCTTGACGTGCTGGCGATCGTGAGCGGCGTCTATCATACGGCGAGCGCTCCGGCCGACGTGGTGCATTCCTGGCAGCTCCTGGTGCCTTCTTCATGCGAGGTAGTTGCGAGATTGAAGTTACGGGCGCTGGTGGTTTCTCTCCATTCTTGCTGTCTTGTGTAGGAGAAGGCTTGAGTTTCTTGTTGGATGGTTCTTCAGCTGCTTCTTCGGCGTGACCAGGCTCTGTGACAGCTTGAGCTGCAGGAGTCTCTCCTGACGTACCATCCACAGAAGCAGAGCGCTTTCTTTTGTTGCTGGGTGAGGAAGAGAGCGGATTAGTTGGAGGTGGAGCGGTTGTGGGCTCGTCCGAGGCGACGAAGGCGTCCCGCGCTGGATCATACACCGAGCCCCGGCGACTGGAGGACATGGTGAAGTTTTGAGATTGAAGATGTGAAGCTTCTCGAGCAGGAGGAGGAGGGACTTTTGGTTGTTGTTTTGAAATTGCGTCAATGTACAAGTCAAGACCCTGCCGAGACGTTTCAAATGTAGAACCAGCACCTCGTCGTCGATGCTTCTGAATAACAAGAACAAGAACAAGAACAAGAACAAGACATCAATCAATCAATCATCACAAGTCTCGTGTGCTCACTGCTCGCTTCTACACTGCAAGCTCATCATCAGACCGTCACATAGGCGACATATCGCGAAGAATAGGCCAAGGCTAAAGCTCTACATCCTCCAACAAGCCTGATCTTATCCCTTTCAGCAGTCATGTCTGATCCTCAGTTTTCAAAGTTCCCTCACCTTCACCTCGCCCAACATGTCTTCCAGATCTCGAATCCGTACTGTCCATCAGCCAAGCAACAAACTTCTCTAGAAGCACTTCAAAATGCAATCAAAGAACATAAGATGGCGCCACTCTACCGACATCTGGCACATCCAACCGAGGGTATACTGAACCCAGGCGGCGAAGGCTCAGCATCAGCAACATCGCCGCCTCCCTTGAAACGTCAAGGCTCCACGCTATCTAGCATGCTCGCCACGAAAAACCCATCGAAGAACATCGATCTGCCTTGGGACGAGAAGCTCTACGAGGAATTGAAGGCGGAGAACGAGAAGGAGCTGGAGGCAATACAGAAAGAAGAGGATGATGCGGTTGAGAAGGAGGGCGAAACAGAAATACAAGCAGCCCGTTCAAAAAGAGCAGAGTTCTGGGCACGTGTAGGAGACAGGGTTTGTTTATGCGAAGCTTTGCTTCATCCAGGACACTCTAGCTGAAACATTACAATAGGACAAAGCACTCGCAGCTCACGAAGCAGTATTCGAGAAAACCGGCGTTCTAGGAACCAAGATTGACATCGTCTTCGCCATCATCCGCTTGGGTTTCTTCTTTGGCGACAAGTTTCTGGTAAAGAAGTCTGTCGAACGTGCACATACCCTTGTCGAAAGTGGTGGCGACTGGGATCGCCGCAATCGTCTCAAGGCATATCAAGGTCTTCACTTCCTCACCATCCGTGCTCACAATCTAGCAGCTCCTTTACTTCTCGACTCACTATCAACTTTCACCAGCTATGAACTCTGCAGCTATTCCTCCCTCATCATATACGCTGTTCTGGCAGGATCTGTCGCTCTGAAACGCATCGACTTTAAGACGAAGGTAGTTGATGCGCCAGAGATTAAGGCTGTGGTAGGGAGCACGGAAGATAGACTCTCTGCACTTTCAGGCGCTGCTTCAGCTGGCCCAGGTGCAGGCGACGAAGAGATGCAAGATGCGCACATGGCTGAGACTACCGACTCATCCGCTACACCGAAGCCTACTGCTGTGAATCTGGCGCTGCTCGGCCAGGAAAACCTACAAGAAGAAGACGCCAAGGATCAGGTCGACTTCTCGCCTTTGGCTAAGTTGGTCAACAGTCTGTATCAGGGTGATTACAAGTCGTTCTTTTCTGCTCTCGGCAGAGTGGAGCAGGAATTTTTGTGTCAAGATCGTTATCTGGCTGAGCACAAGGCATGGTTCGTGCGTGAGATGAGATTGCGTGCTTATCAGCAATTGCTGCAGAGTTACCGCGTCGTAGGGCTGCAGAGTATGGCGGATGCGTTCGGTGTCAGTGTGGACTTTCTGGATAAGTAAGTTGGAAGATAATTTGATGGGTTTGCACAGTGCTAATCAAGCCTGTACAGGGATCTCATGCACTTCATTGCAGCAGACCGGGTGTCGTGCAATGTGGATCGCGTGAACGGCATTATCGAGACGAACCGTCCAGATGACAAGAATAAGCAGTACAACGATGTAGTCAAGCAGGGCGATCAGCTCATCACCAAGTTGCAGAAATACGGCCAGTCGGTGAGAATGAGAGGTAGCGAGAGAAGTTGAGCTTGAAATCTGCAATCAACCAAATATGGGCGAGACGACAATACTCGCGTTTCAAGTGAGAGAGATTGCTATGCCAGGGACCTCCGAAGTGGTAATATTTTCGCAGGAACGAAGCTCATGACCGGACGAGGAGTAATCGTGCACAAGCCAAGATCAAGTAATAGACAAGCAGCATAGCACACAACAAGGAAACGTCTTGCTCATCAGCACAGTACATAGCAACTGCCCATCTTCTTGATTGCCAAAGCATGCAGCATACTCATCACATTGGCTCTCATTTCATCCCACCTCCCCACATCTCCGCATGCATGCCATTGATACACCACACGCGAGCACATGCCGCTTTTTCCCTCTAGCTTGACCTCACCTTATCTAATGGTGCCGTTCACTATCAGACCGCACAACCCCCCTCTCACTCCTACAGTATCCTTTGGTCTGCTTTCTCCTTCCTCCGATCTTCGGCGTGCTATCAAGCCCAAGAAGTGGATCGAGTCACGACCATCTATCTCGTCTCGCCTACTACAGACAAAGCCCCGCACATCACTCCCTCCCACCATGGCTATCTGTGCCCTTAAGCTTCGCAGATCAACTTTATCTCGTCTTCGTCCTACTCCTCGTCTAGTGACCTGCCTGCAACTAACACATTCCACCAGCCCCTCCTACCCCTGCTCCTACTCACCCTTTCCACACCCTTCCCACCACCGCACCATGTCTACTACCACCCCACGCCGCAGTCTAAACATCGACAACATCAATCCCCACGTCAAAGCTGCAGAGTACGCCGTCCGTGGTGAACTCGCCATTCGCTCTGAGAAATATCGCCAACAGCTCGCCTCATCAGATTCCAAATCCAAGCTACCATTCGATTCCGTCATTAGCGCAAACATTGGGAATCCACAGCAATTGGATCAGAAGCCCTTGACTTTCTTCAGACAGGTGACGAGTATATTGGAGAACCCGCTGTTGTTGGAAAAGGAACAAGTGCTTTTGGAACATCTGGGATATAAGCAGGATGTGATAGATCGAGCGCGCTGGCTGCTGAACGATGTCAAGAGTGTAGGAGCATATAGTCAGAGTCAGGGTGCACCAGGGATAAGGCAGAGTGTTGCGGATTTCATTGAAAGTACGTTTACTTCAGCACCATATACGTTTTCTACACGCACATCTAACACAACCTTCTCACCTTTCAGAACGAGACGGCCACAAAGCAGACCCATCAAACATCTACCTAACCGCCGGCGCCTCCTCCGGCGTCAACACCCTCATGCACATCATCTGCTCCTCCCCCTCCACCGGCATCCTCGTCCCAATCCCGCAATACCCTCTCTACACCGCCACCCTCTCCCTCCTCAACGCCCGCTGCGTGCCTTACTACCTCGACGAATCCCAATCCTGGGCTACAGATCTCTCCAGCATCAAATCCAGCCTCGCCGCCGCCCGCAAAGACGGCACCGACGTCCGCGCCATCGTCGTAATCAACCCGGGTAACCCTACCGGCGGCAGTCTCGCAGCCGAGGAAATCCGCAAAGTCCTTGAGTTCGCGGCGGAGGAGTCGTTGGTCGTGCTCGCGGATGAAGTGTATCAAACGAATGTGTTTCAAGGCACGTTTCACTCTTTCCGCAAGGCGCTGCTGGAGTTGCAAGCAGATTCCGAGGCGAACAAAGATAAGAAGTTCGACACCCTCGAGCTTGCGAGTCTGCATTCGATTTCAAAGGGAATGGTGGGCGAATGCGGCCATCGTGGTGGGTACATGGAACTCATCAACTTCGATCCGGAAGTCGTCGCCCAAATCTACAAATTCATCTCCATCCAGCTCTGTCCGCCCGTAATCGGACAATGTCTTGTCGAACTCATGGTCCACCCGCCCACCGAAGGCCAGCCTTCCTACGACACATACAAAAAAGAATACGACGCCATCTTCTCCGGTCTCCAGAGTCGCGCCAACGCGCTCTATGAAGCGTTCGCGGCGATGGAAGGCGTGACGTGTCAGAGTCCGCAGGGGAGTATGTACCTTTTCCCTAGTATTAAACTACCCGACAAGGCGATTAAGAAGGCGAAGGAAGAAGACAAGCAACCCGATGCCTTTTATGTTGGTAAGCTTTTGGATGCTACGGGGGTTTGTATGGTGCCTGGGAGTGGGTTTGGGCAGAAGGAGGGGACGTGGCATTTCCGGACGACGTTTTTGGCGCCGGGGACGGAGTGGGTGGAGAGGATTAGGGTGTTTCATGAGGGGTTTATGGATGAGTTTCGGTAGTGGAGGGTTGGATGAGAGGTTGGCACAGTGAGGGTGGTGGGATGTTGAGGAATAGTGGTCAGGGATTATGAGGATTATCTGGATGATAAGATACTTTAATAGAACAACACATCTAGTATTAGAGTTGATGTACATACTGTATAGATTTGCTCTCATCTGAAACAAATTCATCGCAAGACATCATTACGACTCTCCCTCTGAGCCTTTCAACCATACTTTTACATGTAATACCATGCCATACCCTCTTCAGAGCAGAAGCAGGCTGCCTATAAAATCCAAATAGGATCTAAGTCCACTATCTGCCTCTGTCATAAGATACACGCCAAAGCTAGTCGCCTCATCATACCACTCGTCCACTCCCATCTCAAGATACATACATATTAACTCGTGCATTATAACTCATACATCATGATTCATACATCAGCTCATACATCATAAATCATACAGGCACTAAATGCAGGACTACCTTCGGCCACTCAGGAATTAGAGCTCTTCTGCCAGCGAGTCTCACCCTGATCGGAACCCAGTCAGATAGGTAGTCTGGGTCCCTACCTTAGCAGCTTTGGCTGCCTCCTTCACCGCCTTGGCCTCCTCCTTGGCTGCCGTCTTGCTGCGTCCCACCTACGATCTTGTAATCTACATCAGATATATCCTAAGACTTCTTAGCATCTCAACTTTGATCAAAAAAATAGAAATCGTTCACTCTAGAAAGAAAATAGGTGTGGAGATCGATGGGAGATTATTTTCCACATCTGGATAACTGCCTGGAAGCATCTAGTGGCTGGAACGCGACCTCAGGATGGTACGAGATGAAAGTCAGTCTCGCAACATTGCCAGCGGAATCCCACTTCACGTATACACCAACAGGCTTTGCCGAACATCTTCTGCTTAACATCCTTGAATCGGATAAGTTCTTCATTTAGACTTCCTTCCCTGAAGCACTTAGCAGACTTTCCTCTTCAGACTAGGGGGATTGAATCGTTTTCAGACCAGACACGCGTCTGGTACAGCTAGGATTTTGAGATTCAGTGGCAGATGGAGCTTGCCGGTGGAACCGAAATGGTTGACGGAAGCAGTTTTGAGATGTACCTGCCCTACAAGATTTTGGAGTCACAAGAGGGCAATGATAGGTTGATCAGAGCGAACTTAACGCGAGAATAATATAGCAGGCCGTGTCATTCAGACTGAGATCTGTCAAAAAGATGTACCATAGCTTACTAAAAAAGGATGCATGCGTGGTGACGTAATCACCAAAACGACCATCGATCTCACATCGAGCATCAAACTCAGGCAAAACACCAGCCTCATCATCTAACCTCATGCACACTCCAATCAACCAGTCCACACAAACGCAACAGAATAAATAATGGCACGCATATTCATCACCGGCTCCTCCGACGGTCTTGGCGCCCGTGCAGCCAACGCCCTCATCTCAAGGGGCCACCAAGTCTACGTGCACGGCCGTAACGCGCAACGCACTGCTGATGCACAAAAGCATTGTCCTGGTGCTGAAGGAACTTTTAGTGCCGATTTGAGCGATGTTGAGGCGACCAAAAAGTTGGCGAGGGAGTTGGAGGAGAAGGGCCCTTGGGATGGTATGTGATTTATCTTGCTTTTGTTTATCTTGTCGTGTGGATGTCTTGATACCGAAGACGAGTTGTGGTAGTGGTGGTAGTGGTGGAGTGTGTGGTACTTCTGTGTCGATTTCCGCGAGACTGCGCGAGAGTGGGTTCGTTTTCGTGCCAAAGCGAAGACATGACAGGCTAATGCACGTGTTTCTTTTCCCTTGCTAGCAATTATACACAACGCCGGCGTCATGCGAGCTTTCGGCTCAACGCTGTTCACAACAAACACACTATCGCCCTACATGCTAACCTGCCTGGTGAAACCACCCAAACGCCTTATCTTCTTGAGCAGTCAACTCCACCATGGCGGCGACCCCAGCTTGAAGAACCTGCAGCAATGTGATTACAGCGACAGCAAGCTGCATAACACCATGATGGCCTTTGCATTCGCGAAGAAGTTTCCCAGCACGGAAGTTAGCAGTCTAGATCCCGGTAAGTGCTTATGTTATGAGCATATTGAGTAGCTGTAGGTTTGTTTGAGTCCTAGGCTGATGTGAGATGTTTCGTAGGTTGGGTACAGACGAAGATGGGTGGAGCTGGAGCGTCTGATGATATTGGGGCTGCGGTTGATACATACGTCATGCTTGCTGAAGGAGGTAATCCAAGTGGAAAGCACTGGTATCATTGCAAGGAGAGGTCGTCTCGGAAAGAGGCGGCGGATGAGAAGATCCAGGAGAAGCTGCTGCAGGAATTGGAGAAGATTTCGGGAGTGAGCGTACCCAAGGCATGAGTTGGGAGATTGTGAGCTTGGCGTATGAAGAATGCGATTACTTCGTTGCTGAAGTCGGAGGAACGGTGCTCGATGTGATCGTTGTCGAATGTGGAGCATGTTCGAGCAAGACTACGGCGCAATACCACGGGAAGCGCTTGCGAAATAGTGGCGCTGGAGATCCCATCTGCTTTGTAGCGAAACGAAGCAGAATACAAGTGCAGAGTCATCGAATGTATAGCGTCAGAGTAGCAGATCTTGCGACCAGGAAATTGATACGACACCTCAATATGTCATCGTACTGGGAGCTGCTTCTTCGTCTTGCCATACATTCCTCCAGCTGCTCTTCTCATCTCGAGTGCCTTTTTGTATGGTGGTGCAGTAGGCGGCTGTACAGGGTCAAGACTGACATGATCAGCTGGGAGGTGATATGTAGCGTCTGCATCATAGCTTTGAAGATCACCACAAGCGAGAAAAGGTGCAATCCACCTTACATCTCTTGGTTTGCTTTTTTCATCTCCATCGTCTTCCTCTTCACTTGACCCCAATTCCAACTCAGTGATGCCATCACCTCTGACACTCCGAGACGGTTGTGACTTGTCGGTACTCTGCACCTTGGTCCCTTGTATTTTCCGTCCAGCTCCTACAGGATCCTCCATGCTTGGCACAAATCCCTCGGGTACCCTGAATCCTTCGCATACAATAAATGCTTCGATACTGCTTGCTCTGCTACTTCTTGGCTTTGCTACAGTGACCTTCTCAAACACGATACGAAGCTGTGCGTACATCAGGTCGACATCTTTCCCTCTGAATATCTTGGCGACAAACTTCCCACCTGGTTTGAGCACGCAAAGTGCAAGATTCAGAGCTGCCCAGAGGAGTTGCGATTGAATGTAGATGTCCAAGTCGTGTAAGCCTGTGACGTCTGGAGCGCCATCTGAGAGGATGAGGTCGACGGGATGCGATGCCGTGATGGACTGGGATTTTGGGTCGTAGCTTTCTGGGTCGAGTGCAGAAAGCAGAAGAGGGATGGTTGATGGAGCGGTGATGTCGGCGCGCAGTGTGATGATGCCGTCGAGTGGAGACATTGGTTGTAAGTCAATTGACACAATCTTGACGTCGCGACGGGGGTCGGCAGGAGATGGTGTAGTGGGGGTATCCTTGGTTATGTCTGATGTTGCTGCTGCATTGGTTTCTTTACTTGAATGCTCCGCCCCGAAGGCAGTACTCCTCAGCATCTCCTGCTTATCCGTCCATGCAGCTCTTCCGAACTTTTCGCCTTTTATAAGCACTCTTGACAGAACCTGACTCCAACTTCCTGGCGCAGCACAGAGATCGACGACTCTGCTAACTCCTTCAAAGAGATTGAACTCCTCGTCCAGCTGTAAAAGCTTGAAAGCTGATCGCGCACGCCATCCTTGCTCTTTGGCGAGGCGGTAGTAAGCGTCGCGCTTGTCCTTGGAGGATTTGCCCATGTTTCTGTGCAATAAAGACGAGTGCTTCTTTGTGGACTCGAAGATCTGGTAAATCATGGTCGGAGTCTTCCGCGGAACTCGCTCCTTGTCCAGAAAAAGTCACTACATCTTGAGCAAGTGTCTTGATCAGAAGAGACAACTATCTGCATCATTGAACGTGAATTGTGAGCAAAGACTTGCAAGAGTGACATGCGTCAGAAATGTCTATCCCATCTGAGAGAAGGGCGCTGCCCTCGAAAGTGGCAAAAATGAAAGCACGTAAAAGACAAAAGCTCGATCCAGAAGAAGATGCGCCAGAGTCCGTACCCAAGAGTGGTTCGGCCAGCAAACGTAAGGATTCCAGTGCGAGTAAGCTTTCATGGAAAAAAGCGAGTTTCCCTGAAGGATTGGGTGATTTTGAAGGATTATACGGTGAATTCTTCGAGGAAATCAGTGATACAGAAGTGGTCCAAGAAGGAAAAGGTAAAGTCACGTTTGTAAAGCAGCTGAATGGGAAGAAGCGGAAAGTGCTGGAGGAAGACGGAGACGATGAATTTGATGTGGTCGATGAAGGGAATGGCGAAGCTGAAGATGGTGAAGAGGAATGGGGTGGGATAGAAGACGATATACCGCAAGCTACGACGAAAGAGGCTTTAAAGAAGACGAAAAAGGAGAAGACTGCAAAGCTCACCAACGCCGAGTATCGTGCAGCGAAGAAGGCGGAAAAGAAAGCAGCAGAAAATAAGGGCAAAACGATAACAGCGCAAGATGAAGCTGGAGTTGCACAGACACCATTTTCGATATTGCAAGAGATGTTAGAAGAGGAAGCAGATGGTGTCAACACATCAGCTTGGAACAAGCTTCAGCTATCTCATGATGTGATGACAGCACTTTCCAAGCTAAAGTTCCAGAAACCCACGCCGATTCAAGCAGCTGCAATACCACATATCCTGGAAGGGAACGACCTGATTGGTAAAGCGCCGACAGGTTCTGGAAAGACGCTTGCCTTTGGTATTCCAATTTACGATTATTGGCTGGCGAATAACAAAGATCAGAAAGAGGGCGAGACAGAAACAAAACAGCCAACAGCATTGATTGTGTTACCTACAAGAGAGCTCGCACACCAAATTGCAGAACATTTGACTAAACTCTGCTCACATCCCAACATGAAAAGCCCTGTGATTGCCGCAATCACAGGTGGCTTGTCGATACAGAAACAACGGCGTCTATTAGCACACGCAGACATCGTGATAGCAACTCCAGGCCGTCTTTGGGAAGTCATTAGTGAAGGCGAAGGCACACTCTCCGCAATCAAAGGCATAAAATTCCTAGTCATCGACGAAGCCGATCGTCTCCTCAGCGAAGGCAACTTCAAAGAACTCGAAGAAGTCCTCACAGCGCTCGACCGCAGAATCATCGACGAAGAAAACGTGTCCACAGGAGCCAACAAGACGAATCCCACAATCCAACGGCAAACCCTCGTCTTCTCCGCCACCTTCTCCAAAACCCTGCACCAAAAGCTGTCCAAACGAGCCTACTCTTCGCGCTCTTCGGACCTACTCACCAACCAAGCCTCGATGGAGTACCTGTTACACAAACTCAACTTCCGCGAAGAAAAACCGCGTTTCCTCGACCTAAACCCAATCTCCCAAATGGCAGCGAACCTGCGCGAAGGCCTAGTCGAATGCGCAGCAGCAACAGACAAAGACCTGTACCTCTACACCCTCCTGCTCTACCACCCCAACACGCGCGCGCTTGTCTTCGTAAACTCAATCTCCGCTGTGCGCCGTCTCGTCCCCTTCCTCACAAACCTCAACCTAACAGCGTACCCTTTACACTCACAAATGCCACAAAAGGCCCGGCTACGTAGCATCGAGCGCTTCTCATCTCTCACGCCACCAACACCAAATAAAGGCGCAACAATAAACAACAACACCACCATCCTCGTAGCCACGGACGTCGCCGCTCGAGGCCTAGACATCCCAGCCGTCCACCTAGTCCTCCACTATCACCTCCCCCGCACCGCAGATACCTACGTCCACCGCTCCGGCCGCACTGCCCGCGCCGACAATCCCGGCAGCAGCATTCTAATCTGCGCGCCCCAAGAAGCCGGCGGCGTGCGGCGTCTCGTCGCGCAAGTGCACGCCCGCGACGCCGCTGCCCAAAAGGGACAGTCAACACTGCCGGTCGGCAAGAAAGAAGCGCACTATTTCATGCGCACGCTCGATGTCGACAGCCGCATTGTATCTGCCTTGAGACCGCGCGCGACGCTGGCGAAGAAGATTGCGGATTCTAGCATGGCCAAGGAGAAGCAAGGGCGCTCGGATGAGTGGTATAAGACTGCGGCGGAGGAGCTGGGGGTGGATGTTGATGAGGACGAGTTTGAGGCGGAGGTTGAGGCGCAAGGGGGTGGGAAGAAGGGGGGGAAGGGGAAGGGGAGGAAGGAGAGGGAGAGGCAGGCGGGTGAGTTGACGAAGGCGGAGATGGGTGCGTTGAGAGCGGAGTTGAGGGGATTGTTGAGTCGGAGGGTGAATGTTGGGGTTAGTGAGAGGTATTTGACAGGTGGGCATGTCGATGTGCAGGAATTGTTGAAGGCGAAGGAGATGGGGATGATGGGGGGTGAGTTCCTGGGGAGAGTGCCGGAGCTGGGGTTGGTGGATTGATTGAGGCTATTGGAGAGTAGGAATCGTAGCTAATGAATTTGATTGTTAGATCGTGTATATTTTTCATGCTTTCTCTGTTATGACACTAGGTCGACTTGGTTCATCTGGTTCATAAGTCGTTTCACCTAGGGGTGACGGTCCCGAAAGGTTCGCTACAGGCGGCGCAACAGTCGCAGCTTGTAGTCTTTGATCCAACGCTCTCAACGCCAAAGCACGCCGTCGCTCTGCCTCGTCTTGCCTTCCTCGTGGTCGATTCAACAAGCTTGGCAGCACATCACCTCCACTCCGAACACTAGCCTGGATATTCCCTGCATCCACATCGTCGGCCGAGAATGGTCGCAATAGCTTCAGGGAAACAAGCGTCTTATACACCACATTCGCTACCACTTCAATATACGGCTGCACCACGTCCGGCCAAAATGCCGCCAATGAAAAGGTGTCTGAAGCGTCACCTCGTAGTGCCGCATCATCACCGGTACTGGCTGAATCGACCATGGGCGATATTCGGTAAAATCGTAGATATGCCCAGGAGGCTGCAAATCCTATCCACGCTAACAACATGGCTGTATCTGTCCCAAGAATGATGGCTGATATTGTATTCAGGAGTAGGAATACTGCGGGAAAGTGCTTAACTCTCATCTTGACCAGGCCATTGGCGACATTGACAGTGTGCTCTGGAACGAGCTGCTTGAATGCTACGAGGAAACCTCCTTGTATTGCGACACCTCCACTGATTCCAGTCGTGCTATTGGACGTTTTAGCTGATTATCGTCTAATGCTCTATACCTAAATAGAATCTACTCACGAGGCGCCTTCATTCCCCGTCACAACATGCGTAGTAATATATATCAGCCAACTGAGCGCGTTCGGCACCAACGCAACAATGAGAATAAATTTGACATATTCATTCGAGCTCCAGGCTCGTTCGAGGTAGCGACCTCCATAGAATAAGCTTGATCCGGTAATGAGTAGACCAGCTACATTTTGCTCTATAAATGTTGCTGTAAGGAAAGCCCAGGGATAGCGAGGTAGTGATTTTCCCGGGACTAATGTGAGGTAGGGGGCGACGTATTGTCTGCTGACTAGTGATTCCGATGGGTTGGATTGCCAGGCGTGATATCTGGCGAAGGCATTGAGGAGGGAAAGTGTGGTGAGGAGGATGAGGAGAGCGCGAGTGATGGGAGGGATGTTGATGCGTGGCACCATCGTGGTGTAATGCTATGGAAATGGTTATAGTAGTGTTTGAAACATTGTTGAAACATATGATGTTGCCAGTGTATTTTTACAGATTGTTGTTGTCGTGTTTCAGAATGTCAGAAGATCAATTCCAGGGTCTATTCTATGTCTTGGCATAGAGGTATCTCCAGGTACGAAAAGAAGCCAAGTGCAGTCGTTCTCTTCATCTGCAAAGTGTTTGTGTGACAAGTGAAGTCGTCGACAGGCATACGTTTCGTGTTTGTCAAGCAAGAACTACAATCTTCCACTTATATCATCTACGCCACAGCGCCAATATTCTACATTCGCCTTTTTGTATTTATCACAAACCGACGCGAAAGTGATCATCGTCATCATCGCAGAAACACTGTCACTTTCCTGAATATCTGCTGAACAGGCGCGAAGCGCTGCGCCCATTATGGCGTCGTATTTGGGGACGGATCATGTCAATTATCTGATATGGAGGTAAGTGAATGACCTTTTTCTGACGAATCAGGACCCTCTAACGTTTTGTGTAATCTCAGATACCTGCAAGAGTCTGGTACGTATTATGATGGTGATGATGAGCTATGCTTCGCTGTCAACGCAAAGATTTCCAGCGCTACGTACTGATTCACATATAGGGTACGGCCGCGCAGCCGTGCAGTTGGCACGGGATTGGAATTCTGATCCGCAACAGCTATCTTTTGCTAATGCAGTCAAGCCGCATAGCTTGATTTCTATGTTACAAGATGGCTTAGCATATGATGACTTAGCAGCCTCCGCTACCGAAGGATCAAAAACAGATACAACCGATACAGCTGCAACAACCGCGAGAGACGGGAGATATTCTTTCATCATGAACAAAAAGCGACGAGCCTCCGATGCTTCAGCTCCAGCGCCACTTGATCAAATACGCAAACGACCGAGGCTCGAAGCTAATGAGACGCAACAAACGACACCTGAAACTGCTACAGAGCCCGTCCGCAAAGTTAGAGGTCGGAAGAAGAGTACAGCGGTCAAAGCAGTGGCCGAGCCCGAAGGCACCACTGATTCCGTTGAGCCAGTCACAAATCCCACGTCTCCAGCAGACGACACGAAAATCGTGGTAGACGAGCCTGCAGCACTTGTGTCGACGCTAGAAATTGGTACCAGTACTGGCGCGCAAAGCGAATCGGTACCAAAAGCAACAACCGTCCTTGACACAACAATACCAGATTCGGAAATACTTTCCATCAGCTGGAATCGATCAGATCCTGCACAACTGACAGCCACAGGATCCGCTATCTGGAAATCATGGTTCTTACCAACAGCAAAGCAGCCGTGGTTTGCATCGCAACCTGATGTCAAGACCGTAGACCATGCAGCAAACTATGGAAAATGCTTCATTTCAGCTGCTGCGACTGCAAAAGCAAGCGAAGCAGTTGCGCTCGCCGTAGAGAGGAAGGAATTGAATGCAGAAGTCATCGTGCAAACCACGTCTTCAGCAAATGCAGAAAATACCATAGGTGCGAGCGTGAAAACGACTGTGCTCGTACCCAATTCAGACATCGTACTGGCACTTCGGTGGTCAGAAAAGTCGAATCAGCTACTGGTACTCTCCGCGAAAACTGCAGAAAACGTTCGTTGCAGAGTCAGTGCATGGGATGTACCGGAGAACAGGTTCATTGGCGAGTATAATTTGCGAGACACGGCCTTCGATATTGCATGGATACATGATTCTCAATTCATGATCTGTGGCCTCAAATTCCTCGCACTAGCGACAATAGAGCCCAAGCTGCGTCTGCTCAAATACTTGGAACATGATCAAGAGTTGACTGCCATACGATGGGACCGCCACACGCGCCGAGCGGCATGCATATCTCATGATGAAGGCACGATTCAATTGGTTGATACCAAGTTATTCTCCATGGAATCAAAAGAGTCACAAGATGGCTCAGTCACAGCTTGTGAATGGCAGCCGCTTGCAGACGACGATGATCTGAGCAAACTCCGAATCCTTGCCACAACATGTCACACAGGCATCATCAACATCTGGAATGGACGGTCGAAGCTGGAATTATTACACAAGCTGGATATGAGTACTGTGCCAGCAATGGTACTAGCATTCTCGCCTGACGGCCAACTTATTGCTGGTGCTGGTGACGACAAGATATGTATATGGAAGACAGATATGGCTGAGCGTAAACCAATTATCGTGTGGCAGGCTAAAGAGCAACACATCAGGGAGGAGCAAGTCGCGCAGACGGATCAGATGGATGTTGATCGAGCGGAGGATGAGGAGAGGTGGAGGATCGGGTCTTTGAGCTGGAATAAGATTGGCTCACAGCTCGCTTATAGCAATGCTGATAAGCTGAGAGTGGTGTCGGTATCGTTATGAGGGAGGCAGAATCTAGCTCGAACCTCGCCTTGGATATCTGAACTTCTTTTGCGCTTCAAGACTATGCATGCCAGATGCAATCCGTGATAGGAGAATGCCGTGATCTCGTCGTAATAATGCTTCAATATATCACTAGTCCTTGATAGGCAGCTGCCAAGACTTTGCGTCTGACCGAGAGCGGGGACAACATTGGAGGATACAATCAAGACATGCATGCTCCTGACATGGTAAGTAAACTGTCCGTCACTGTTACAGATCTGGCGCTAATGTCTATCGAAGGTCCGTCGCCATCTCATGATCAAGAGGAAGTCCAGGGCTTGCGCAATCAGGTTGAACAGGTAGCTAGCGCTCCATACTGGAATACTCTCAACCAACTCCTTATACTAAAGCATTGTTAGTTGAAGCAACAACTTGCTAAGCAGACATTGAAGTCGCACGAGACAAATGGGAGCCTCCCCGATACACAAGACGCCTCTTTGCCACATCCGCCCAAGGCTATAGCAGAAGATCCTCGCATTGGACAACCTCAAAGATGTCTTATAATAGGAGGAGGACCTGCTGGTCTAATAAGCCTTCACGAATTTGTCAATCCTTTCAATCGTATATCTGACGAACCTATCGAAGCACGGCATGTTGAGTTGTATGAAAGAAGAGCAGAGGTAGGAGGTATATGGTTCTTTGAACATGACAATGAAGTAGCAAAGGGATGGCACCCAGCGGAACAGAAGAATGACATGATGAGCACATCTTCGAGTTCTGCCCAGGCATCACCCGATGATGGCTCATATACCAGCACAGTAACAGATGCCAAGCACCATGGCGAAGTTTTCACTCAGGCAGATGCTCTAAAAGCTGGTTTATCGCTGCCGGCGACCAATCCTCCTACAACTTCAAGATGGGTTTCTCCAGCATATCATGGTCTCGTAGGAAATGTGCTACCGCCTTTGCTTGAGTTTTCTGCCTTGCCGATAAAGCAGCCTGCGCTGGGTCTTTTTCCATCTATGACGGAGACCCAGCAATATCTACTTGAGCTAGCTAAGCCATTGCGACAGTATACCAAAACACTGCGGGAAGTAACAAAGATTGAGCCTGTGTTTACCAATGGACGGATACAGGAGCCCGTAAAGTGGTCTGTGACATCCATTGACTGGTCTACGAGTGAAACAGGTATCGAGATAACGGAACAATGGGACACAGTCATTGTAGCGCCTGGCATCAACGAGCATCCATTTTACCCCCAAGGAATTACTGGACTCAAGGAACTAGTGGACACAAAGTCATCACTTGTCATGCATGCAAAGGCATACTCAGGTCCACTACCCTTTGTCAACCAGCAGAACAGAATAGCTGTAGTAGGTAATGGTAACAGCGCTAACGACATAGCGGCTCACCTTGCACCTCTGAACTCGGAAGGTCCTCTATATCGTTGCGCCCGCCACGAAGGTCGTTTTGCACATCTCGAAGACGACAGGATAGTTGACGTACCCGCATTATCCAGCATAACCCCTTCAGCCGACCATTCAACAGCTACCCTTACACTCACAGACGGGCAAATCTTGCCTAATATCACAAAAGTCATCTTTGCGACTGGCTATCAATTCGACTTCCCATGGATCCGTGTTCCGCCATCAACTCTAGACATCTCACAAATCTCACAAGCCGACCTGATACCAGCATCAAAACATGGAGTAGTTCCATTCGTCCACGAGCAAACCTTTCTCGCCACTGCACCAACACTCTGCTTCATCGGCCTCCCGACCTGCGCCATCCCCTTGCCCCTCGCAGAAATCCAAGCCCGCATCGCAGCGCGCGTATATCACAACACACTCGCTCTCCCAGGGTCCGACGCAGCAGGCCTACTGGCGAGATTTCACACAAAAGCCGATGAACTCGGATTACGTGACGATGATGCGACGAATTGGCGGTTGTTGCATTTCATGCGAGGAGCGGAAGAGCGACGACACACGGCGTATCTGTTGGATTGGCTAGAAAAGGGACAAGAGGATGCGAGTACGGGACTGTTTAGATGGGATGAGCGGAGAGAGACGATTGCAAAGGGAATGCGGGGTGTGAAGGAAGGAGAGTTGAAGCGATTGAGAGACCTGAGAGTGGCGGCTGGTGGGGTTGACGGAGGGCCTGGCGGTATACTCGTTGGTTACGATGTTTGAGCTTATACTGAAGCCCTGTTGGGATGGCATGTAACGCTTGGAAAAGGAAAAGGCGCTTCTGGATTGTGGTGGAAAGGATGATCATGATGATATATGTAAGGGGGCAATATCACAGGTGATTGTGTCCGAAGTAGTGTAGCGATACTCACTTGGAGGTGTCGATGTTGAGCTCGCACACCATACGAGGGCGATCAACATACATACGTAGTCAGACAGTCTCAAACAGCAGTTGAACGATTAGCCTCAACACGGAGACTACATGAAACCAAGCCACCGGATCGTGGCAACCAGGATCAAGCAGACCCTGCGGCAACAGCTCGTATATCGCTGTTAAAGCGCTTGGTGACGTTTTGAAATCTCACCAACGTCTATCGTGACAAGATCGGATACGAAGCTCGAGGAGTGGCGAGCGATGATACATGTATGTGACTTGTCAGGCAGTGGAGGGAGTGCTTGATCGAGAGGTGCATGCTGATCATGACGGCAGGACCTTGTGCCGGCTCCAGAAGTCCACGCAGCTTGTTCATGGTGCAGATGTGAATGCATGAACGAATAGGTTGTGCTTGTGCTGCCTGGAGAGTAAGTGGAACGAAATGGAATGCTTTTTGCGCAATTGTCGTGAGTGTGTGTGCAAGAAACAGAGCTCACCCACAAACCCCTGACCATCGCCCACCAAGCGACACAACAACGTACTTCACCTAGACCGGATAACGAACCTTTGTAACACAAACGCAAGGAATAATGTCTAGACTACAGCGTCCTTCAAATCCTCCGAATCTGCACCCCAACTACCACTAATGCAGGAACCCATTTCGGAGGAATAAGCCTTGCCGTGTGACAAAAATGACTTCAATTCCTCCTCGTATTCTACCTCTCCATCCTTCTAGGAGAATTTGAGTACACTTCCTTTTCAGGACTGGACTACGTCGTGCCACGCTCTTTCTAGACTCGCTCAGATGCCATCTGCAATCAAAACTTCCTTTCTTGGTCTCTTGGCTTCGCAGGCTCGACGCCCCCCTTGCTTCGGAGGTAAACGATCTTGCAATGTCCACTACGAAATGCTTGTACATGCTCCTTCGTAGACATTTTGTCGGAGGCAAAAATGTAACAGTGTATGTACTCTCTCTGACGTGTGTGTATGTGCAGTAGCCATGTGTATAAGTATGTGCTCGTTCGTCACCCTGGAGACTGCAGAAAAAAGTCAGTACCCTTTACTTGTACAGACGCTCAGACAAGAAGACTAGTGCCAGGAGCATTATCTCATTCTATTTCTTTACACTCTCTCAAGCATCTTCGCCTCACTCTCTGGTAGAGTCGCAAATAAAGTATCATACAACAACAACATCAGCATAAAACATGCCCTCCATCAAAGCCATCATCACCGCTCTCGCATTGGCCAGCTTCGCCATTGCCGCTCCAGCACCGGCCCCACAAGATGGTCCCGAGCTTGCTGACGGTGTCCTCTTTTCCGCGCCAGACGCCACAGGCCCTAAGGTCAACAGCTTCGCAGCAGCAACATTTGCCGACGGCACCTACAAGAAGACGGTCTTGAAGCACCACAACGTCCACCGCAGCAACCACTCTGCTCCTAATATCGCGTGGGGCAGTAATATGGCCAAGTGGGCGCAGACAGTCGCCGAGGGTTGTGTGTGGAAGCATAATACGTACGTTTCTCTCTGATCGCAATCATGACCATCGCAACATCATAGCACAGCCCACAAGAGCTACAAAACTAACTCTCTCACAGCTCCGTCGGCACAAAGTCCTACGGCCAGAACATCGCCGCCGGCTCTACTCCCCAACAGATCTCCGACATTATCACCCTGCAATTCTACAATGGCGAAGTCAACAACTTCCCCTCCAATGGCTACGGCCAAGCCAACCCCGACATGTCCAACTTCGAGAACTGGGGCCACTTCAGCCAGGTCGTGTGGAAGGGGAGCACCAACGTCGGCTGCTACACTGCTGATTGTAGCAAGAAGGGCATTAAGGGACTGGAGGGGATGAATATTGCGCCGTACTTTACGGTGTGCAATTATTACCCACCGGGTAATATGGGTGGGGCGTATGGAACTAACATTGGGAAGCCGAAGGGACGGGCGAGTGTGTTCCAGAATTACTGAAAGGAAGAAGCAGGTTGGCTGGTTGGGGTGAAGGGATGATGGACGACGAATGAAACATTCTTTTCACTTTTAATGCCATTGCGGACGGATGACTGGACATGACGACACTCCTTTTGGTACTTTGTCAACTCTCGAGGGATATTGCTCTTGACTGGTCAGGACAAATATCTTACTCGGGTCACACTCATTTATGCACGGAGGACGCCTGGAATACCATTCTCTTCTGAAACACGTAGTAGGGAAGTTGTTTGTATTGTCTTTCGACCATTGTACTTTTAGATATAGTAAATCAATTATCATCACTATGTTCCTTCTTTTTCTTCCTTCCAAGGAATCTGGAATTATCCGGGTAGCTCGCGTTACACCTGTGTTCTAGGAAGTTTATATCTTAGCATGGAGTCCAGATGTGACATTGCACGATGAGACTATTGCTACAAGGATTTCACCATGCGAGATTGTTCAGGCGTGTAAAAGTGCTCTATGTGAGTGTAGCTTGACAAGGAATGATAACGAGCAAAAGCGAAGAAGAGCTTGGCCAGGAACTGTAGCTTCCAATGGTTCATCGTTGTCCACTATGCTGCTCTTCGATGAGAGAAGTTTTCATAGTCCTTACAATTTACTGCCACGGCGTACAATATCGACGTGTAGCAAAAGCCGACTTATACAAAGCTCATTGAACTTAGCTCACGGAATGATGAGCACCACCAGCAATGAATCGCCCAGTCCTTCCTTGCCAAGTCTCCCACTCCTCTCTTTGCCTCGCAACGATCCATGCCGTCTTCTGTTTGGCAGGTCGCCACGTTAACCTAGATGTTATTTGACTGATATCCACACCTTTATTTTCATTGTCGGCTTTACTGCTTTTGACGATAGCCTTTGGTAGCGGTGGTGCGAAGCTGTCCTTTAATCGCACAATTCCAGCATTCGTCACTATAGCAAGGAAGTCGTCAAAAAGGTCGTTCGCAGCTTGTTTGCGGACGCGACCTTCGTCATCCAGTACCGTCGATTTCTGCTGACCGAGCGGTTCACGAAGCCATGAAAGCGCGTCTTGTGTCAATGGTGGCACTGAGGCTGATTTTGATAAAGCGGATGTGTGCGGCGAGGAAGAATTATGGTATAATAGCTGAGCTTCTGAAGCACGAAGGTGGCGGATGATGCCGCAAAGGCCGTTGACTTCGGCCTTTAGTGCAGCAAGTTCTGCTCCACCTCCTTCTATCACATATCCAGTTTGTCCTTGACGGTCTTGATCGCCAGTGTCAGTTGTCTTTGGTCTTACTGCAGTTGCTCGATCCGCCTCTTCGTCCTTCGTCTCCTTCTGTTCCGCGGCTTTTGCTAGACTTTCCAGATTGGTCTGTTCTCTTTCGCGTAGCATGGACAGTTCACGCTCCACTTCATCCAGTCTTAGCTCTAGTTCCTGCTCCCTTGCTCGTGCAGCATCGAGCAGTGTCTCCAATTCAATTATTCTGGCAGCCTTTGTACCTGCATCTTGCATACGTGCTTCAAGCAGTGAGATCTTGAGACTCTGTTCTGATGTTATTGTGTTTGAGTTGTGTAGAGCCGACTGAGCAGTTTGCAATGAAACGCGTAGGTCGTTCACCTCATCCAAATGTGTAGGTATAGCAGCAGCAGCGTTCCGGCTTGCCTTGATATGATTTGCAAGTAAGATGAAAGTGGAGGGAGGCTCGGAACCTGAGCTAGAGCCGGAGGTAGATGACAATGAGGCAACATCTGCAAGCTGAGTCGCAAGGCTGGTAACTTGATCGAGGAACGTGGTAGAAGTTGACCTTAGCACTGCTAATCCGTCCCGAGGCTCCTGGCTTTCAACGTTTATGGTACCTACTTGTTTGATAGTTGAACGACCAAAGACCTGGGTCAATTCTGAAAGTATTTCGCATGTCTTCGAGCACTCTAGAAATACGTCTTGTAAAACTGCGCTAATGGATTCCTGCTGGTATGAAACATCCTCTTTTGCGGTGACGATCTTGTTGAGCTGACGCTTGGTAGAGTGGACGTCCATGTGAACCTCATCTAACACCTGTGCCAAATGGTCGTCTATTCCCGTTATATCATGATCGCTATTGGTGAATAACATAGTCTTTAGGAAGCTGAGTGCTTTTAATATGTTATCTATTCTACCACCAATCAAGTCTAGGTTCAGCGTTAGCTTCATCTGCTGTTTCGGACCGTCTGCAATCATGGACGTGGTATCGAGCATGTTGACTACTTCTTGCGCGATTAGTTGCTGGAAAGATCCAGGACTGAAATCACCAGCCGCAACCGAGTGCAGCCAATTACCCAGATTCTGCTCAGTTGTGCTGAGCTCAGATGCCCTTGTACGATACCAGCGTCGGTATAGTTCAAGCTCATCCACATCACAGTGCTGGATCGCATAAGCGTGTGCATCCCACCGTGTATACAGTAGCAGCAGATTGTCCAAAATGTTGCAACATTCCAACGTCTGCTCAACGAAGATTGCTTCACCAATTGCAAGACTTTCAGACACCGTCCGATGGAGTAGCCTCGAATTGAAGCTCAATCTCTTCATTGTCAATAATGCCTCCAACGGTTCTTGAGAAACGTCCGCATCTTCAGGCAGGAGGAGCTGCCAGACCTCCAGTCTTGAGGCTGCTTCTTGCGCCTGGAATCGTACAATTTCCAGTTCAATAACATTAAGCTTTGTCCTCGTTGCAACAGTCTGCAGCTTCGCATTGGTCTCAATCAATCCACGTGCTCTGGTGTTGAGCTCATCTGCTTCTGCCTGAGTGAAGTCCTTCGACGATTTCAGATTCTCCAGGTGAGTTTGCAGACTCGAAATAAGTTGGCGAAATTTCACAATCGTGCGTTCCTGGTCGACCAGCTTTTGACTCTGTAGAGTTGATTGCGCTTCATAATCTGCTAACAAGGAGTCTCTCCTATCCAGTTCTGCTTGTAACTGTTTCTCAGCGTCAAGATGATTGGCCTCAAGCTCATCATTAAGCTCTTTCAGGCTCTCCAGGTCTTCCACGGTCAACTTTAGTGCATCCAACTGTTCTGCTAGCGTCAAATTCTTGTCTGTGAGCTCTTCAATCATGTCCTCGGCGCCTGCTGCGAGTTCGAGTTGCTGCTTTAGATCTTGTATGATCTCATCTGATTGTGCGACCTTTACTTTCAGAGCCCGATACTGTTCGTCAATGGAGGAAAGCTTCTTTAGCTCGTCTTGCAGAGTCTTGACCTCAGTCTTCAATTCAGCTGCTTGTGCTTGCGTTACCTCACGTAGTCGTAAAAGTGCTTCTTTCAGGCGCTCATTTGACTTCTCGAGTTGTACCCATCCGTGACTTGTTCGATCTCGCTCGTTGACGCCGCTGCTCCGCTCTTCGTTCTCTTCTCGGAGCAGTCTGACCTCCTCGTCCAGCTCTTCTGCTTGTGCCTTCAGGCTTTCTAACTCAGTGCGTAAAGCCTCTGCAGTTTCTTCGGCCATCTCTCTATCCAGTGTGGCCATCTCAAGTGCGCTATCATGGTCGACTCGAGACTCCTCTACCTCTGCGAGCTTCGTTCGTGACTCCTTCAGCTGTCTCCTTATGTCGACCAATTCTTGTTGTTGAGGTTGATATTTCGTCTGCAGCTTCTGTATCACATTCTCGAAACGGTCTCGTTCAGCCTGTAGCTGCTCAAGGGCTTGCAACTTTACCCTATCTTCGAGTCGTCTACGCTCCATTATCTTGATTTTTGTCTCGAGAGCCTCAATCTCTCGAGCTCGGCCAATCTTGAGTGCTTCAGCTGGTATGGAGAGAGAAGGTCGACGTATACTGTGCGGATCTTCTACTATTCGCGGTGCTCGTGGAGTCATGTTCATGTTCTCATTTGCTTGGGAGTCTCGACTAGCGGCAGATGTTGTACGAGATGCTTCCTCTTTGGTCGTGGTTGCTTCGTCATCAGCAGCATTGTTTGCAACGCTGTTGGGCTGCAACCTGGTTTTCCGCTGATTGTAGAGATGGTCACTCTCAGCGTTGGACACACCACTAGAAATCGATACTTGATCGTCATCTTGCCGTCTATGTGCCTCTGCTGCTTGCCTTGCACCAGATAGTTCACTGGAGACACGTGACGCGCTTTGTAACACAGTAGCGAATGGCGGAGGTTCCTCGACATTATTTGTAGAAGAAGCAATAGAGCTACTTCTACTACGTGTTGATGCTGTATTGGGCCGTAATTGAGCAGATGGCCTGACAGGAAACCGTCGTTCAACAGGCGTTGGTGCCCGCGAAGACGCAGCACTAGATATCGACGCAGATCTGAGAGGGCGTGGATCATTGGTGGTCTTGCTGGGTGAACGTCGACTCAACCTAGATGCTTGACTTCTTATGCTTGGCGTCGGACTGGCAGGAGTCGAAGGTACCCTTTTCAAAGCAGTTGTTTCAAGACGACTTGGTACTCGGGACCCTGAAGCTGATGGCACACGTGAAACGTGAGTTTCTTTTGGTACCGCATCTTTCACAGCAGTCCCTGGCGCAGGCTCTTCCAGCACTTTCGTCACCGCAGTCGGTCGCACGAAAAGTCCATGAAGAGGTTCACATGCGAAGTATCGCTGACCCTTGACAGAGCCATCATTCTTCCCAGCAGGTTGATCGAGCTCGATACCAACAAAGTCCCCAGGCGCGGCAGTGATGCGACCGATATATCTAATGTAGCCAATGCGCCCTTCTTGATCTTCAATGAGTTGACCCACTCGCAAACGGTCTGTCATATCTTTTTCTCAACACGCATAACCACTTCATTCTTCGTGAAGTGCAAAGTAGCACAGGGGTCTTTGAATCTGAAAGTGAAATCTGAAACAGGCGCGAGATGAAACGCGTGTGAGACGTCACGTGACATTTGCATAACCATGCGATTATGCAGATTTATGACATTCAGAAGGCGGCAGTATTGAGGTAGTGAGAGCTTTGATAATTATCTACGGGCTATCTTTTTCGTCTACTAGCAGACGTGCCGCTGACACTACTCACATCTACCATTTCAGCATCAGCTAACTCGTCCACACTCTCATCTCGTCCATTCTTCGCATCCTCCTCTTCCGCTCTCTTCGCTTTGGTCTTCTCCGCAGATGCACTGGCGTTAGAGGCACTGACTTCTTTCTGAGTTGCTCTCCAAGCTTGTACCGCAACTTCAACGTTCTCAAACATTTCCCTAGCATCTTCGACTACGCCTTCATTGCCCGGATTAAACATGACTGCATTCGCAAACATACGCATGACCTCTTGCTCGAGCTGCGCACCATTCACTATACCACGTGGTGGAACAAGGTCGATACTCCAAGGTAACTCAACGAGACCTCCTGCCGAGCCTGAAGCGTTTGGTGTAGAGGTGCCATTCGGCGTTCCAGAACCAGCAGGACTGTCGGTAGATGAAGAGGCAGTAGCAGCAGCAACAGCACGGCTGCCAGCCATAATAGCTGCACGTATCGACTTGAGATCCTGTGGTCTTTTGATGATGTCAGAATAGCCTTCCGCTGATTTGTCTTTGACTGGATTTGCGAAAATGGATGCATGCTTGTGAGAGGTGATGTTGTTCATGATCGGCGCTGTCATCTTGTAGAAATTACGGTAGGCCAGGACGGTATTATTATGAGGTTCCATCGTGTCCGTCTCAAGTGGTGCAGCATCAGTTTCTGCTGTGCTAGAAGGTATTATCTCGGTATCGACATGCTCGACAGAAAACGTCTGTTCACGCTTGCGCTTTTTTGAAGCTGCAAGTGCTGCTGGAACTGTAGGGATAGTACGAGTGCGCCCACGGTCACCATTCGGTCGTGTAGGTGTCTCATTGACCTCACTGTTGTCATCGATCTCGCCTGCAGGAGTGTTGTGCTCAGTCTTGACATGATCGCGTATCAAAGAATCCTCCTGCTGCGATACGATAGATTGACTCCGTGTTCTACCACCAAATGTTGAAGTTGCCGGCGCTGATGGTGTTTTGCTAATTGCTCTGACACCTTTGCCCTTTTTGGTAGTTGGCTTTGCTGCCACTGCGTTCACCATCTCATCTGCTTTCTTGCTTGCAGATTTCTTGGTCGAATCTGCCAACTTTGTCTGTGACGTTTTGATGGCCTCAGTAGTCGTCGGCACTATATCCCTTTCAGGACTCATAGATGGTGCACGAAGTATTACAGGTGGTAGACGAATGTTGCTTGGTAATCTCCAACCGGTTGTACTGCCAGGAGTATAGGAAAAATCAGGTTGTGGGGCTTGAGGCCGCGCAGATCGTGCAGGAGGAGTCTGTGAGACAGGGCCAACGGACGTCCTCAGATCACTGACAGCACGATGAGCAAGCGGGCGTGGTTCTGATGCTGCATATTGCTGCACTGGCGCATTGGTTCGTGCTGGTAAAGGTGTAGCAATCTGCCTATGAGGTTGCTGCTGGATTGAAGACATCTGTGCCTGAGGTTGGACCTGAAATGGAGGAAGCATGACACCACCACGCCCTGGGGGATGCTGATAGAAAGACTGCTGCTGAAATGGTGGGGGCCGCGCAGCGTACTGTGCACTTTGCTGATAGAGGCTTGTTGGTGGTTG